>Ga0114993_10001626_pt1 | contig 25632 bp, 22 predicted proteins | sample ArcticOcean_MG_C_FD_87042 | JGI IMG/M metagenome (GOLD analysis project Ga0114993, IMG submission 87042) | Marine microbial communities from western Arctic Ocean - ArcticOcean_MG_CB2_150 | ecosystem: Environmental > Aquatic > Marine > Oceanic | place: Arctic Ocean: Canada Basin | collected...
AAATTTTATTTTTTTTGTTAATGAGACAGTTCACACGGATGACCTCCCGGTTGGCATCCCGCAGGCAGTTCTAAAAATTAATGACTTAGAATTCTATCCCAATCTTGCAGAGGGTCCATCTGAGGCATCTCATCATAGGCTCAGCACATATTCCTTCTCAAAGTTTGACACTCAAGGCCAGCCCATTCTTCTGGACGAAGATGACATAATACAGCTTTTTGTTACAAACTATTATTTAGGCAGTGATACTCCCATGACATTTATAGGTCGCTGGGAAGGTAGTTTTGAACTACCAGATGAGCTTAAGTCTCGATCAGATATGACCTTTATCATTATGCTAGCACTTGGTGCAGGCCTATTATCAACAGTGCTGACCCCTTGCTTACTTCAATTAGTGGTAATGTTTGGTGGCATTATGGGTGGTCTAAGTAACTCACCAGCTACCAATGGCAACCAGCAAGATTATGACTTAGTAAAACAAAAAATAAAAATCATAGCGGCTGGTTTTATATTAGGCTTTCTAGCGCTTTATGTTTTAGCTGGTATTGTAATTGGCTTTGCTGGCAATCGAGCGCAGCTGATGTTTGCTGCTTACAGCAGGAACGTTTCGATCGTCTCTGGCATTATTGTGATCCTTATGGGTCTATGGATGATTGCTCGGGGCAATAAAATCAATGCTTGTCCAATTATGCCCGCTAAAGATGTCTCAACAATGAACAATAAAGACATTATCGCAACTGTCGTTGGCTCGGTCGGTTTTGCTCTGGGTTGTACTGCTTGTTTTGGCGGCGCCATTGTTGGAACATTAGTGGTCTATGTGGGAGCCATAGGAAGCCCTTTAATTGGTGGTTCAATAATGTTTATTTTTGGACTAGGTGTAGCGATACCATTCTTTCTTAGTGCTATGTTCCTAACAAAATCAAAAACTATACTTGAGTTACTGGGAACCTATAGAAGGTCAATCAATATAACCAGCTCCATGATTGTTATCCTGTTTGGCTTGGTTTTAGTCAGCGATAACTTCCATGCTGTAAGCGACTTTATCTATCCCTACCTTGGTCTGATCTAATTGAAACATCTATCAATCTTATTCTTTTTTTTCTTGGGATCTAATGCTTATGGTCAAACTGAAGCTATTCGTAATACATTAAACCTTATCTTTCTGGCAGATGGCCTAGAGCAAAAAATAGAAATAATTGATATTAATACTGAAAAATCTATTCATGTAATAGAAACAAGCAAGTCCATACATGAGGTCTTTGCAGCTCCTTTTGCTCCAGTGCTTATCTTCTCTAGTTTGGAAGATAGCTCTATAAATTTTATTGACCTAAGGTCAATGGAAGTAGCGAAAGAACTTATCTTAAATAGTCTGCCAATGCATGGCGTGCTGGATCCTTCAGGTACAAAAATTGCTTTTACAAATAGCATAGATGGGGGCTTTGAATATGTCTCTGCTTATTCCGGTGAGCGTATTTTTTCACTAGATGATTTTCCAGCAACTGGTCCTATTCTCTTTGATGTCAATCAAGTGGAGCTATACTTCTCAAGTGTCAATGATAATTGGATTGGTTTTCTAGACCTAAATACAAAGCGTTATTCAGAAATTGATCTCCCGCTCAACAATCAAAGCAACTTTGAACTATCATCGCCATCAAGAAGCATGGATGGCAGATATATATACATCTCCAATACCACAACCGGAGAAGTCTATGTGCTTAATGCTTTCTCTAAAATTATCTTTAAGGCTTTCTATATTGGTAGCCAGCCCGTAAGACCCTACTCTACCCCTGAAGGCTCCTTTTTATATATGGTTGATGAGGCGAGTGGTAAATTTATTTCAGTTGATCAAAGTCAATTTAATACCTTTTACGAAGGTGAGGTACCTGCAGGAACTAATTTAATTGCAGTTGGTCGTTTTGATCGTTATAACCTCTTTATTAGCACACATACAAAAAGCTATGCAATTTTCGATAACGTCACACAAACAATAACTAAAAAAGGCATGCTACAAGGAACTCCTGTTGCTGTCTATGGTACCGTAGATGGTCGATCTGCCTATATCGCCTTCCAAGACTATAAGGATATGGTGAAGCTATCGTTTGAAAATCAAGAGATAGTACCCATAAATACTAATCTAAATTCAGTTACAGCCATGACCGTTGGTATGTCAAATAACGTCTGCCACTAAGTTCTTGGCGCGCCCGGAGAGATTCGAACTCCCGACTTCCGGCTTCGTAGGCCGGCGTTCTATCCAGCTGAACTACGGGCGCGAACGACAAACATACAATAATTCATATAAGAAAGCCACTCACCATTAGGACGATAATCAAGAAAATAGAATCAAATCTTTATATTTATCGATGTGCGTTAAAATAGTTTCTTTATATCCTTTTGACACCAGCTTAGTCACGCTTTCATCGTCAACATTAAAATTAATAATGTTTGCCTTAGAGCCAATTTTTTTAATAGGCATTACCTCTCTGGTTGAGCTTGTAATAAATGCCTCTGTGGCTTTCTCTATCTCCTGAATAAATAATTTTTCCTCAACGATCGGTCTATTGTTTATTTTTTGAAGATCTAACAAGGCTTGTCTAGTAATGCCCTTGAGCAGGCCTGAGTTAACAGATGGAGTTGCAATTCTATCTGCAAATACAAAAAAAATATTAGCTGTGGAAGATTCTGTTACTTCACTGTCAGCATTCAAAAAAACAGCATCATCATAATCAGAACTATTTGCCTCAATAGCACCAAGGATATTATTGAGATAATTACCGCCTTTGATATTTGGGTCAAGCGCCCTTGGTGAATTTCTTAGCAATGATGGAGTCCATAGAGAGATACCTGAGATGTAATAGCGTTTATCCCAATTGGGCAACTCCTTTATTAAGATAATAAGTCTTGGTGAAGATAACTGCTTTGCAGACAAATCAAAACCATCGCCTCGAGTAAGTATGAAACGAAAATAATAATCTTTACCCTTATCCACATGGGCGTACTGACATAGATTTTTTATATCAAGCAAGAGCTTATCTTTTGAAAAAGGCACTTCTAAATGAATTAACTTTGCACTATTAAGGAATCGTTCCCAATGTAAGTCAAAGTAAAGAGGGACGCCCCTGTACGTCCGAAATACCTCATAAATAGAATCACCGAATAAAAAACCACGATCCGTAACAGGTAGACTAGCTGTTTGTATAGGCATGGAGGCCCCATCAATGCTAATGGATTCACTAAATGACGAGCGGATCATATCTAACAACCTCAGTATTAAGCATTTTCTGATAGGCCGACTCTAAGTAGTCCATCAAATCGCTCCGTTCAATACTAATATTCAGCTCCTGCAGACTAGTAACCCTCATGCCTTCGTAGCCGCAAGGATTTATTCCATTAAACGGTCCAAGGTCTGGGTTATGATTTATTGCGACGCCATGATAACTTCTACCTTTTTTTACTCTTATGCCTAGAGACGCAATTTTTTTTGAATCAACATATACACCAGGTGCATTTCGATTGCCGGCTGCGGCCAACTTACAACAAGCGAGTGCCTCAATGGTAACCTTCTCTATTAACTCGATAAACCTTCGAATCGAATACTCAAGTCTAGCTATATCGAATAAGGTGTACATTATTAACTGACCTGGCCCATGATATGTTACTTGTCCTCCCCGATCTAATTTCACAATAGGGATATCCTTTGGATTAATAATATGCTTAATGTCTGAGTTTAGACCTAATGTGTAAACTGGCTTATGCTCAACAAACCAAATTTCATCATGGGTTTGGCTATCTCTATTATCAGTGAATTGCTTCATTTGCTCCCAGCAAGCATTTATATCTACCAAACCAAAATCTCTAGATATAATCATGTCAAATAACCATTTTTACATGCGAGCTTTTAGACAACGCACTAAAAACAAGATCTATCTCTTCTCGACTTTTAGCAAATACTTTGACGGATAATGCCAAGTATTGATCGTTCTTGCTAAGCCTTTGTGATATTTCACAGTCCAGCAAGTCATAAAATTCAGACAAAATACGTTGAACTGCATGAAAAAAAAGCTCTGTATTGGTACCTATAACCTTAATGGCTATATGACAAGGGAACTCTATAAGCTCTTGATCATCTAACATCAAATTGCTTACTGAAACCAGCGCCTAACGGTATCCTTAATCTGCTGCCAATATCCTGCACTTTCAGCGCTATTCGTTGCAATTAGATTATTTTCATATACTTTATCATCATTTAGAAGAATTTCTAATAGTCCAACCTCTTCGCCCATAGCTAGCGGGGCGGTTAGGTCATCACTAACGTTAAATAGAACTTCGAGATCGTCGAAACTCCCCCTTGGTAAAGTCAAATAAAGATCCTCTGGTAGCCCAGCATTGATATATTGAGGATCACCACCCCAGATTCGCGCTTCTACTAACTGCTCACCACTCTCAATAAGTCTTCGGGTCTCAAAAAATCTAAAACCATAATTTAATAATAACTGACTTCCTTCTTCCCTTGCGTCTGTACTACTCATACCAAAAACAGCTGAGATTAATCGCATATTCTGTCTAGTAGCAGATGTTACTAAGCAAAAACCCGCGGCCTCTGTATAGCCTGTCTTAAGACCATCAACACTTGAATCTCTCCTTAGCAATATATTGCGATTACCCTGTTGAATGCCGTTATAGGTAAAACTTCTCTCTGAATAAATTGAATAGTACGGTGAAAACTCTCTTATGATTGACGCGGCCAGTGTAGCAACATCTCGTGCCGTCATATAATGATTTTCAGCTGGCAATCCAGTTACATTCATAAAAGAAGAGCCACTCATACCAAGAAGATCAGCATAAAACATCATCAAGGAAACAAATGCTTCTTCTGAACCCGCGAAATGCTCTGCTAATGCAATGCTTGCGTCATTACCTGATTGAATAATCATACCTCTAATTAGATTTTCGACAGAGACATCATCTCCAACCTCGATAAACATCTTGGACCCCCCGGTCCTCCAGGCCTTTTCACTTACCCTCACTAATTCATCCAGCTGTATTTGGTCTTCCTCTAGCGCTTTAAAAATCACATAGGCAGTCATTAATTTAGTTAAGCTTGCTGGCTCTACTCTAACGTCAATATCACGTTCAGCCATAATAGTGCCTGTATCAAAGTCTATAAGAATATAACTTGAGGCATTTATTTGTGGAGGCTGAGGTACCGGTGCCTGAGCAACTACATATTGATTAAATAAAAAACTTACTGTTAAGGCTAGTGGGTATAATAATTGTCGCATAATTTTAATTACCTGACCTAAGGGTCTGTTTTTTATGATTTTTCTACAACTAAGCAAATATTTTCAAAACCATTCCTTGATAAATCTGCTTGAATATCTAAATATAATCTAGCATCCGGTATTGGACCTATCCTAACTTGATAGACTTGGTTACTCCAAAGTCCATCAGTATTTATATTAACATTATTAAAGCGCTTTTCTCTTAGGTCCACTAATACATTTCTTGCATTTTGCTCATTTCGATAGGTGCCTACTTGTGCAAAATAATTAACACCCTGTTCCGTATATAGACCTAACCAATTTGGGACTACCTCAACCTCAACTCTGGCAGTTCCCTGCCTAAGCATTCCAAGGCGTTGGGCCGCCGCCCTTGATAAGTCAATGATCCGATCGTCAACAAATGGACCCCGATCATTTACTCTAACAGTAATACTTTCCCCGCTATCCAGATTGGTCACGCGCACCCATGAAGGTATTGGTAATGTTTTATGTGCGGCACTCATTACATTCATATCAAACAACTCTCCGCTCGACGTAGCCTCACCGTCAAAGCTAAACCCATACCAAGATGCAATCCCCCGCTCTTTGTAGCCAAAGCTTGTTTTAAGCACAAAATAATTCTTTCTTCCAATACGGTAAACTGGAATATTACCTAATGAGTAAGCATCATTATTTATGATGCAGATGTCATCACCCTGATTAAATAGCGAGAATGGAGAATAGCTACAACTAATTAAACCAAGCAAAGCAAAGCTTAGAATGCAGCTAAATTTAATAAATTTTACTTTTAAATATCTCAGATAGTTCATATATTGCCATGCCATATAGCACGCTTATATTGTATCGAGTGATCGATCGAAAGTTTTGAAAGCCGGCCCAATACTCCTTGCCACTCGGTCCATCCAATATTAAAAGTGTAAGACTGAGGTCATTAGGGTATTCAACAGGCGTTAGATATCCTAAGTCCCTAATATTATTGATCGTAAAGTTCATATTAACCGTATTAGTATGTTCACGATCACTCCATAGACTTAGATCTCTATCAAGCTTTGAAGCGATAAGTCCCCCACTATGCCAGCCATTCATAACAAAATAATTAGCTATGCTAGCAAATATGTCGTGCCAAGAATTCCATAAATCTCTAACACCATCTCCGTTACCATCAACTGCATACGCATTGTAGCTCGACGGAATAAATTGTCCGGCACCCATTGCACCAGCATAAGAGCCCAGAGTTTCTTCATAACTAATTCCTTCATTTACCAGTAAATCTAGATATTGCTCTAATTCAGAAGCAAAAAATTCTGCTCTCGGGGGATAAGCAAATGCCAGCGTTCCAAGCGCATCAATTACGCGATAGTTTCCCATGCGATTACCAAAGTATGTCTCTACCCCTAAAATTGAGAGAATAATTTCTACAGGCACTCCATAAGTAACGCTTACACTATGCAATAAATCCTTATGTTCATTATAAAATGCTACCCCCTCATTTATTCTTTGCTCAGTAACAAAAATTCTTCGATAGTCATTCCATGTAAGCACTCTCTCTGCAGGCCTTGAAATAGCATCCAAAATACTTTGCTGTATCTCAATCTGATCAACAATACCCTCTATATAGCCCCTATCATGTTTCCCAGAAGCGACCAATCTCTCTATAAAATTAGCTTGCCGAGTATCCATATTTTGTGAAAACAAAGGTGAGCAAGATAAACCCACTAAAACATAAAATATATACTTACGAGCCACTGTTACTCCAAATTTACTTTTCTATCTCGATCAATGCTTGTAATTATACCTAAGGCTAACATGATAGTGAGCATTGATGTCCCCCCCTGGCTAATAAATGGCAGTGGCACACCTACAACTGGCAATATACCAATCACCATTCCAATATTTATAAATACTGCAAAAAATAGAAACATTGTAATACTAGCCGATAGTATTCTTGAATAAGTGCCGTTAGCATTGATACTAATAACAAAGCATCTACCAATCATCAAAAAGTAAAGGGACAATAAAATTAGAAGCCCAACTAAACCAAACTCTTCTCCAATCACAGCGAAAATAAAGTCAGTTGATTGCTCAGGTAAAAACTCAAGCTGAACCTGAGAGCCATTCAACCAACCCTTACCAAATAACCCACCAGAACCAATAGCTATTTGTGATTGAATAATGTTATACCCTGCACCTAAAGGATCTGACGAAGGATTGATAAACGTCAGTAGTCTAGACCTTTGATATGGCTCTAATATTTGCCATATAGATGGGCTGGCAATCAAAAGGACCAATAGCAAGCCAAAAATAAAACGCCATCCAATCCCTACAAAAAAAAGAATCGCCAAACCTGATAATATTACTAGCATTGAAGTGCCAAAATCAGGCTGCTGATAAATAAGGGAGGCAGGCAAAAAAATAGCTAAAAAAATAAGAGAAAAATCTATTATTGACAACTTAAACTGTCGATAATCAATATACCAAGCTAGCATCATCGGCAAGGCAAGCTTTGCAAGCTCGGAGGGTTGAAACTGAAAAAAGAATAAATCAATCCATCTCGTTGCACCATTAACAGTTACACCAACAACCATTACCAGCAGCAGCAGCAGAATGGCACCTAAATACAACCAAGGGCTAATCACCTTAATTTGATTAATCCTTACCCTTGAAATTAAGCTATATGCAACCAATGCCACTAACACCTTTATACCTTGACTTTCAATGCTTACGACAGTCTGTGCTCCAGCACTAAATTGAACAAATAGGCCTAAAATAGCCAGCAATAAAAAAGAAAATAGAAAAATTTTATCGCCTAATATCTCATCAAAGAATGACTTATCTTGCATAATTTAAAGCCAGCACTTCTTCTTCGTCACTAGATAAATCTTCAAAATAACTATCAATGACCTCTTTCACAATCGGAGCGGCAAATCTGGAGCCACTTCCCGAATTTTCGATAATTGCTAAGACCAATATTTCAGGGTCCTCCATGGGTGCAAAACCAAAAAATAATCCATGATCTCTTAAGTTTTCATCTATATCCTCTTCAATGTATTCTTCGTCTTGACCAATAGAGATCACCTGTGCGGTGCCTGTTTTCCCAATAACATTATGTTCGTCATCACTAAAAATTGAATATGCTGACCCAATATTTGAATGTGTAACCATATCCATAGCGTTAAAAACAGTCTCAAAGTGTTCGTTATTAATATCTAACGTATAACCTTCCCCTGAAGCGATCGTCCTATAATTACCCATCACGTCCATTACACCATTAATAAGCTTTGGCGGAACATAAGTACCCCGATTGGCTAATATAGATCCCGCAACCGCAATCTGAAGGGGCGTAGCCGAAAAATAACCTTGGCCAATCCCAGTAATAACTGTCTCCCCAGGAAACCATGTTTGATCTGAAGGATTACTAAAATAGTCACGCTTCCATTCAACCGAAGGTAAGACACCTGTCTGTGTAACCCCAATACCAAATTCTAGGTTTGAGCCAAATCCAAATTGACGCAAAAATGAAGAAATATTCTCGATGCCTAAATCTGTTGCTAAGTTATAGTAAAAAACATCACAAGATTGTGCTATCGACCTAGATAGACTGACATTTCCATGTCCTGTTTCAAGCCAATCCCGATACTGATGATCATTTTCAGGCAAAGAATAGCTACCACTACAAAAATGGGTTGTCTCTTGATCTATTAAATTAAGCTCTAAAGCAGCTAGGGCAAGAAATGGTTTTATAGTTGATCCGGGCGGATACGTTCCTGAAGTTGCACGACTATATAACGGTCTTGAGTCGTCATATAAAAGTAAATCAAATTCACTCTGAGAAATACCAAGTGAAAAGGGATTAGGGTCAAATGTGGGACTACTCGCCAATACTAATATTTCCCCTGTCTTGGGTTTAATTGCTACCACAGCACCCCGCAGCCCCTCAAGTAAACTGTATGCTAACTCCTGTAAATGGATATCAAGGGTTAGCTCAATACTTTCACCATCAACCGGGGGAATATTATCTATAATGCTTCCAGTAGCCAACTCCTCATCAGACTGTATGTTAAAATCTCTAATTACCCTTCCTCTAGAATTAACAATAACGGCGCTTCGCCCAAAATCTCCATGCAATAACTTTTCTTGGTAATACTCAAGACCGTTCCTCCCGACTCTTGTATCCATAAGATAATTAGTTAAATCTAATCGTGTATTATCTTCAGGGGCTATGGCCCCTACATAGCCAATAACATGAGCAGTAATTGGTCCATAAGGATAGTGACGATATAAATTTTCACTTACATCGAGACCCGCCAGCTTGTATCGATTAACTGCAAAAATGGCAGTCTGCTCTTCAGACAATACTGCAACAGGAAACGTGCTAAAGGATAGACCTCTTAATATTAAAGCTTTCAAATCTCCAAGTTTTATCTGATCTAAAAAATTATTTTCTAACAACCAATTAAATACATATTCCTGATTCTCAGCCAATTCAGGTGTATAAGTAAGAGACCAGTAGGGGTCATTTCTGGCTAAAATAATCCCATTGCGATCCTTGATTAAACCTCTTGGTGCGAGAACAGCCGAAATGCGCAACTGGTTATCCTGAGAGGAACTCAATAACGTACTATATTCAGTTATGGTAAGTTGGTGTAACTTAAAAAGAGTGAAAAGAAATGCTATGGCTACAAATCCAAGCGCTATAAACAGTCGGCGTTGAAAAATTAACTTTTCTAACTTAACATTTTTAAATTTATCGGAACGATTCTCTTGAAGCATTAGTTACTTTTTTTATAATTTAACTGACTAAATGTTAAGTATAAACCAAACCACCAAAAACAACTTGTCATTGCTAAGATAAAGCGATCCTTAATCTCAAGGTTTAAAATGCCAACAAAGCCGTCAATCACTAACATTGCAAGTTCAAATATAAGCATAAAGCTTGCAAGTATAATAACTAGCTGGATCAATGGGGCCTGCCCGATCATTCGGTGAGACTTTAAAAGAAGAAAAGCAATCAAGATCATGCCAAAAATATGTTGCCCAAGTGGCGATCCGTATATGACATCCAAAAATAAACCAGAAACAAAAGCATAAAGATATATAAATCTATAGAGATTGAGCGAATAGAAATAACTCAATAAGAATAAAACTAAAACCCACCTAGGCTGAAAGAAAATTAAATCTATTCTAACTGGTAAGATCTGTAAAAAAATTCCAGCACTAAAAAAAAGAATTGGGTGTATAGATTTATTTTTAGACGCCATTTCAAACTCCTATGGTTCAAGGCCTTTCAAGCCTATCTAATTCTGTATGATCAATACCTCATTAACCTCATTCATTTTGTAGCCTATTTCAAGCCTTACTTCAGCAAATGAACCTTCACTCCTATCAGAAAAAGAACTAATCCTGCCAACAAAATAACCCGGATGAAATACACCACCAAGACCAGAAGTAACAAATTCGTCACCAATCCTAATGTCAGTTTCTGGAGTAATAAAAGGTAAAACCAACTCCACACTGTTACCCATACCAAAAGCAATTGTCCTATAGCTAGTCCTTAAAGATATTAGAGGTAAAGCATGGTCAGGATCTGTAAGCAATATAGCCAAAGAGTTAAGAGGTTGGACGCGCATGATTTGTCCGAGGACACCACCTTGAGTCACCACCATGGCACTCTCTTGAACTCCACTTGTTGCCCCAGCATCAATCATCACTCGATGCTCATATGGATTAAGAGAGGCATCAACTATCCTAGCAGCAGTATAATCATCATCAGGAAAAAGTGTTAAATTTAGCAATTCACTGAGCCTGCTATTTTGCTCTCGTGTATATTCAAGTGTCTGCAATCTTACTGAATCAATTAATGCTTGTTGATTGAGCGTTTCAATCTCTTCAATCATTCTGGTGCGATCATAAAAGTAATCATCAATATGCTGAATACCATCTACAAAAAACATAAGAGTGCTATATATGGGGTAAAGCGATAATGATGCTTTTTCTCTCAAGCCTCGTGCTGCCTCTCCCTGTTGATCCAAATAGATCATAAGAATTGAAACTAAAGTCAGAAGTATAAATTTTGTGGAGACTGATCCAATAGAAAAATTAAATGTACTAAATTTGCGAGTCACTAATTTTTAACCTAGCACATTACTCTTCTGAAAATGCCGAAGGTCCATATTTATCAAGTAAAAGTAAAAGCTTGCCACCGCCTCGTGCAACGCATGTAAGAGGATCTTCGGCGACTATTACTGGTACTCCAGTCTCTTCAAGCAACAATCGATCAAGACCTGAAAGCAAAGCACCGCCACCGGTTAAAACGAGACCTCTTTCTGCAACATCTGCGCTTAATTCTGGAGGTGTTTGCTCAAGAGCAGACTTTACCACTGCAACAATTCCATTTAAAGGCTCTTGTAGCGCCTCTAATATTTCATTGGAATTTAAAGTGAAGGTTCTGGGTATGCCCTCTGCAACCTTGCGACCCTTTATGGAGATTTCCCTTACTTGATCTCCAGGATATGCAGTACCTATTTCTTTTTTTACTCGCTCTGCAGTAGGCTCACCTATCAAAACACCATAATTCCGTTTCACATAACTCATGATGGCTTCATCAAACTTATCACCGCCAACTCGAGCAGAATGTGCATAAACAATACCACTTAGTGACATAACAGCAACCTCTGAGGTACCACCACCTATGTCTAAAACCATAGACCCGCGCGCCTCATGAACAGGAATGCCAGCGCCTATTGCTGCTGCCATAGGCTCATCGATCAAATAAACTTTTCTTGCACCAGCACCCTCCACTGACTCTCTAATTGCCCTTCTCTCAACTTGGGTTGCACCATAAGGAACACAAATCAAGACTCTTGAGCTTGGTCTAAAATAACGAGACCCATGTGCCTTTTTAATGAAGTGCTGTAACATCTTCTCACAAACACTAAAATCAGCAATCACGCCATCCTTGAGTGGTCTTATTGCTGTTACGCCGGCAGGGGTTCTTCCGAGCATGTTTCTTGCCTCTGTACCAACTGCTAAAACTGATTTTCCTGACCTACCCTCATCTTTTATTGCCACTACAGATGGTTCATTGAGAACCATACCCTTACCACTAACATAAATTAATGTATTTGCTGTACCGAGGTCAATCGACAGATCGCTAGAAAAAAAACCAAAAATTGTTTTAAGCATAATTGTCTAAATCAAAGATCTCACTTTATCAATGGCTTGGGAAATCAGCAAGTACCAAGTAGAATATATTTAACTTTATTGTCAACTTATGAAAAAACAAGATATAAATATTGAAACCCTAAAGAAGCTTTCCATGATACATCTAACAGAAGATGAATCAAATCAAACGCTTGATAAACTCTCTGACATCATGGAAATGATTGATGAAATAATCGAAGTTAAGGTAACTAACATCAAGCCTCTATCTAATCCGCTAGATCAAACGCAGCCATTAAGACTAGATGAAGCCACAGAGAAAAATCAATCTGAAAAATATCAAACTAACGCACCTAAAACTAAAGATGGGTACTATGTTGTCCCTCAAGTAGTTGAATAAATGAGTTTGAGATCAAATTGCACACATTAAGCATAAAAAAACAAATTAAAGGGTTGCGAGCCAAAGAATTCAGCGCGAGCGAAATAACTAGTCATTATTTATCTAGGATCAATGAATATAACCCTAAAATTAATGCGTTTATTACCACGCATCCTGATGCATCACTTGAGATTGCAAACGGTATTGAAATATCTAAAAAGTCTAATCCTTTATTAGGCATTCCAATTGCGCATAAAGATATTTTTTGCACGCAGGAAGTTAGAACTACCTGCGGTTCTAAAATGCTAGAGAACTTTATTTCCCCCTATGACGCAACCATTGTAGAAAAAATAAGCCAGGCTGGCGCAATATCACTAGGAAAAACCAATATGGATGAATTTGCGATGGGCTCCTCAAATGAAACTAGTTTCTATGGTTGCTGCCTCAACCCATGGGATCTTTCTAAGGTGCCAGGTGGCTCTTCAGGAGGTTCAGCTGCTGCTGTAGCTGCAAGATTAACACCAATTGCAACTGCTACTGATAATGGTGGCAGTATTAGGCAGCCAGCAGCTTTTTGTGGGGTTACAGGATTGAAGCCAACCTATGGAAGGATCTCTCGATATGGAATGATTGCCTTTGCTAGTAGCTTAGATCAAGCAGGCTTCATAGCACCTTCCGCTGAAGATATTGCTTATTTCCTTGATGTTGCATCTGGTTATGACCCCAAAGACTCAACATCTCTTAATGAAAAAGTAGATATAACTACAGAAGAAATAACTAATCTGCCAAAAAATATTACTATTGGCCTAGCCGAGAGCGAACTTACCGAGCATACTGACCCAAGAATTCTCCAAAAGCTTGAAGACGCTATTAAAGTATTTACTTCAATAGGTATCAAGGTAACCACTGTCACATTACCTCATAGCAAATTTGCTATTCCTACCTATTATGTAGTTGCTCCTGCAGAAGCTTCTTCAAATCTCTCACGATTTGATGGCATAAGGTTCGGCTACCAAACCAATCAACCTAAAAATATTAATGAGTTGTATGAGAAAACTAGAAGCGAGGGCTTTGGAAGTGAGGTTAAGCGAAGAATATTAATTGGTACTTATGTTCTATCTGCTGGGTATTATGATGCTTATTACGTAAAGGCCCAAAAAATTAGAAGGTTAATCGCTAATGATTATAAAGAAGCATTTGATAAAGTAGATCTAATTCTTTCCCCAACTGCCCCAAACCTGCCTTTTTCGATAGGCGAAAAGAGCGATGACCCGATTAGCATGTATCACAATGATTCTTATACTGTAGGTGCAAATCTTGCTGGACTTCCAGGAATTTCCTTTCCAGTAGGTTTTGTCGATTCATTACCAGTAGGTGCTCAACTTATAGGTAACCATTTGTCTGAGAAGCTGCTATTACAAGTTACGCATGCCTTTCAAAATAAAAGTGACCATCATTTAGCGATACCTAAAGAGTTTGAGGGTTAGAGATGAATTGGGAAACAGTAATTGGGCTTGAAATTCATGCGCAACTAAATACCAAGAGCAAAATATTTTCTGCGTCCTCTACCGAGTACGGTGCCAAACCCAACACACAAGCTTCATTAGTCGACTTGGGCTATCCAGGAGTACTTCCAGTTCTTAATCAAAAGGTTATTGATTATGCGGTTAAGTTTGGACTTGCAACTAATTGTGAAATTTCTTCTGAAACAATTTTCTCACGTAAGAATTATTTCTACCCTGACCTTCCTAAGGGATACCAAATATCCCAACTTGATCAACCAATTGTTCATTCTGGTTATGTAGATATTGAAATTAATGGAGGTCCCAAAAGAATTCGTATTACAAGGGCTCACCTTGAAGAAGATGCCGGAAAATCGATGCATAACAATGAAACACATAGCTCCTATATTGATTTAAATCGAGCGGGCGTCCCTCTTTTAGAAATTGTATCTGAGCCAGATATGAGTAACGCAAAAGAAGCAATTGAGTACATGAAATATATCCACTTACTAGTAAGGTATCTTGGCATCTGTGATGGAAACCTTCAGGAGGGTTCCTTTAGATGCGATGCTAATGTGTCTATAAGAAGACCAGGTGATAACCTTGGTACACGCACCGAAATAAAGAACCTCAACTCATTTAGGTTTATTGAGAAAGCCATTAACTATGAAGTTGATAGGCAAATTGAGCTTATCGAAAGCGGTTCAATTATTAAACAAGAAACAAGGCTTTATGATGATGAAAACGGGATCACTAGAAGCATGCGTTCGAAGGAAGAATCAAATGATTATCGCTACTTCCCAGATCCTGACTTACTTCCCATAACCATTTCTAAAGAATTTATAGATAGCATTAAAAGCAAATTACCAGAATTACCTAATGCTAAAAACAATAGGTTTATTAATGATCTCAAGTTAAGCGAGGATGACGCAAAAAGATTAATAGAAAATCCACAGCTATCTATCTTCTTTGAGGATACGGCTAGGCTCACCAAAAAAGCTAATTCCAACCAAGTTTCAAATTGGATTATTGGAAAAATTTCAAGTATGTTAAACGAAAAAAATATTGCTATTGATGAATTTAAACTTAGTAGCCAAAAGCTTGCTCAAATTATTGATAAAGTTTGTGACGGAACCTTATCACAGAACCTTGGATCTAAACTAATTGAGCTTGCATATGATTCAGAACAAGACATAGAAGCTATTATTTCGGAAAAGAGCTTATCTCAAATTTCAGACCTGAACGCGATTAACAAAATCATTGACAAAGTTCTTGCGAGCAATGCCGAACAAATACAAGAGTATAAAGCTGGTAATCAAAAAATTATAGGATACCTTATTGGTCAAACAATGAAGCTCTCAGGTGGGAAAGTCAATCCTAACACTGCAAAAGAACTACTACATAAGAAATTAAGTTAAAATAAATCACTATTTTTTAGATTAATAATACATATAAGTTGCTTGATTAATAGGAAAGCTGAATGATCGATTTTTCAATTGAATTTTTTCCCCCAAAAACCCCGAATCATGAATCTGCTCTTTGGGAATGTCTTAATAGCATTAAAGACTTTAATCCTGAATTTATATCAGTTACTTATGGGGCAGATGGATCAACTCGCGATAGAACGCATAGTATCGTCCAGAATATTCATGAAAATAATAAAATTACATGCGTGCCACATCTAACTTGTGTTAATACTTCTAAAGATGAAATAAGTGAAATCCTTGACTCTTATAGCAATATGGGAGTCAAATCAATTGTCGCGCTTCGAGGCGATAAACCTACCACACCAAATTTAAATACTAGTGATTATGCTTTTGCATATGAATTAGTGACAGATATAAAGCTAAAAAATAAATTCCAGAATATCTATGTAGCGGCTTATCCTGAAAAGCATCCCGAAGCCAAAAGCCTTACTGCAGATCTAAACAATTTAAAGCGTAAAATTGACTGTGGAGCTACCGCTGCGATTACACAGTTCTTTTTTAATAATAATTATTATTATGACTTTTTAAATAAATGCGAACAAATGGGAATTGGTATACCTATCATTCCAGGTATTCTTCCTATAAATAATTTTACCCGTGTAAGTGCATTTGCATCAAAGTGTGGTGCTTCTATACCAAAGGAAATAACGAAAAAGTATGAATCCTTAACTATGGAGTCTGAATGTTTTGAGCCTTCTCTCGACTTACTCATAAATCAGGTAAACAATCTTATAGAAAATCAAATCAAAAAAATTCACTTTTACACACTAAATCAGCATAAGCTTTTAGTTAATCTTTTCAGCTCAATAGAATAATGTCACTCAACGATACCCTTTCTAAATTACTTCAAGAGCGTATTATGATTATTGATGGCGCCTTCGGGACAACCATACAAAATTTTAATCTATCTGAAAACGACTTTAGAGGCGCACTACTTAAGGATCATAGCTCTCCTCTGACAGGTAATAATGACCTACTTAACATTACCCAACCTGAGATTATAGAATCCATTCACTTAGATTTTATTAATGCAGGTGCAGATATAATTTGCACCAACACCTTTAATGCAAATGTTATATCTCAAGCCGACTATAGCCTCGAAAATATAGCAAAAGATATTAATATTGCTGGCGCCCAAATAGCAAAAAAATGCACTGAAAGCCATTACAACAATACAAATAAAAAATGTTATGTAGCAGGAACAATCGGTCCTACTAATAGAACCTGCTCTATCTCTCCAAATGTAAATGACCCAAGCGAGAGAAACATAACATTTGATGATTTATGTGATGCATATAAAGCGGCAGCAGAAGGTCTTCTAAAAGGTGGTATCGATATTTTTCTAATTGAAACTATTTTCGATACTTTAAATGCAAAAGCAGCAATATATGCGCTTAATAAAATCAACGAAGATCTTAATCAGAAAATTCCAATTATTATTTCAGGTACCATTACTGATGCGAGCGGAAGGACACTAAGTGGCCAAACACTCGAAGCTTTCTACAACTCTATCAGGCATGCTAAGCCACTAGCTATTGGGTTAAATTGTGCCCTTGGTGCTAAAGAATTACGCCCTTATGTACAAGAACTTTCACGTTTAGCAGAGTGTAATGTAAGCATCCATCCAAATGCAGGGCTCCCAAATGAATTCGGTGAATATGATGATACTCCAGAGTCTATGGCAGAGACGATAACCGAATTTGCCAATAATGGCTGGATTAATTTGGCAGGCGGTTGCTGTGGAACTACTGATACGCACATCAAAGCAATCGCTGATACTTTATCTAATATTAAACCAAGAAAAATTCCTTGCGGGTCAGCAAGAATAACTAGATTAGCAGGTATTGAACCGCTAAATATATTAGAAAATTCACTATTTATTAACGTTGGAGAAAGAACAAATGTTACCGGCTCAGCTACATTTAGAAAACTTATTGAAAATGATGATTATGAAAAAGCACTTGAAATTGCCTTAGATCAAGTTCAATCAGGTGCTCAAATTATTGACATAAATATGGATGAAGGGATGCTAGATTCCGCTGCTGCCATGACAAAATTCCTCAATCTTTTATCCTCTGAGCCTGATATTGCAAAAGTTCCTATCATGATTGACTCCTCCAAATGGGAAGTTTTACAAGCCGGATTAAAATGCATTCAAGGCAAAGCAATAGTTAACTCTATCAGCTTGAAAGAAGGAGAGGCAACTTTTATAGAGCAGGCAAAGATTATTAAAAAATATGGCGCTGCTGTTATCGTTATGGCCTTCGATGAGGGGGGACAAGCAGAAACAGTTAAGGAAAAAGTAGCAATATGTTCTCGTGCACATACAATTCTTGTCCAAACCGTTGGGTTTGATGAAGAAGATATTATATTTGACCCAAATATTTTTGCTGTAGCTACTGGTATTGAAGAGCATAACAACTATGGTCTTGCATTTATTAAAGCTACTGAAATGCTTAAAAAGAAATTTCCAAGCTCGCACATAAGTGGAGGAGTTAGTAATATCTCTTTCTCTTTTAGAGGGAACAATAAAATTCGAGAAGCTATGCATTCTGTCTTTCTTTATCATGCTATCAAAGCAGGTATGGGTATGGGTATTGTTAACGCTGGGCAGCTCACAATATATGACGAAATAGAACAAGAGCTAAAGGATGCAGTTGAAAATGTAATACTTAACAAGGACCCGAAAGCTACCGAATCACTTCTCAATATTGCAAATAATTATGCTGGCGATACATCTAAAAGAACCTCAATGGAAGATCTTTCTTGGAGAAAGCTGGTTGTAAATAAAAGAATTGAGCATGCATTAGTAAAAGGTATTGATAAATTTATCATTGAAGATACCGAAGAAGCGAGACAAGCCTATGGCGATCCTTTAGGCATTATTGAAGGCCCACTTATGGATGGCATGAATGTTGTTGGTGATCTTTTTGGTGAAGGAAAAATGTTTTTGCCTCAAGTTGTTAAATCTGCCAGGGTCATGAAAAAGGCTGTTTCATACCTAACTCCATTTATCGAAAAGGATAAAAAAGCAGCAACAGTAAAGACAAAAATTCTTATGGCAACCGTTAAAGGTGATGTACATGATATTGGTAAGAATATTGTTGGAGTCGTCCTCCAATGCAATAACTATGAAGTTATTGATTTGGGGGTGATGGTGCGCTGTGAAAAAATTCTTGATGAAGCAAAACGCCAAAAAGTAGACATTATTGGATTGTCTGGACTAATTACTCCGTCACTTGATGAAATGGTTCATATTGCAAAGGAAATGAAACGACTAGATTTTAAATTACCGCTATTAATTGGTGGAGCCACTACCAGTCCAGCTCATACCAGCGTAAAAATTGCACCTGAATATGATCATGGTGTCATTTATGTAAAAGATGCTTCGAAATCAGTCAATGTTGTCCAGCAACTACTTAAAGGGAATGCAAAAGATTATAAAAATAAAATCGCTCAAGAGCATATCAACAGAAGAGAATTACATCAACAGCGAAGACATAAGCAAGAATTTTTAAGTTATGATGACGCTAGAAAAAACCAACATCAAATTGAATGGAAAGATGGATCACTTTACCAACCGAAAAAAACTAATACCAGGATATTTAGTGAAATTACACTTGATTCGTTAATGCCTTATATTGACTGGATGCCATTCTTTAATGCTTGGGAGTTTCATGGCAAGTTCCCCTTGATTTTAAATGATAAACGCTTTGGAGAAGAAGCCACTAAGCTATTTAATGATGCCAAAAATATGCTTAAAACCTTTGACGAAAAAAAACTAGGAAGCTGCATGGGTGTTGCTGGCCTCTACCCTGCTAACGCCCTTAAGGATGACGTCGTTATTTATAAAAGCAAAGAACGAAAAGATGAGATTATGAGGCTAAATTTCTTAAGACAGCAACGACTAAAAAATAATGATAATTCTTATAAGAGCCTTGCCGATTTTATTGCGCCTATTGGCTTGGGTGACGATTATATAGGTTTCTTTGCTGTCACAGCAGGAGAGGAAATTTATGACTTTGCTAAAACATTTGAGAAAAATGAAGATGACTACAACTCAATACTCATTAAAGCGCTTGCCGATCGCTTAGTAGAAGCTTCTGCCGAATGGCTTCACCATAAAGTACGCACAAAAATATGGAGTTATTCCGATGAGTCACAGCTCAGTACTGACGATATGCTTCTAGAAAGGTACCAAGGAATTAGGCCAGCGCCTGGATACCCTGCATGCCCTGACCATTCAGAAAAGCAAAAAATTTGGGACATACTTGAAGTCGAGAAGGCTATCGGTGCAAAACTAACTGAGTCCTTTGCCATGATGCCAGCCTCAACAATTAGTGGTTACTATTTCTCTAATCCAGAATCGAAATACTTTTCAGTTGGCAATATTGATCTTGACCAACTTAAAGATTATGCAAGCAGAAAAAATATCTCCTTAGAGACAGCAAAAAAAATACTCGCTCCTCTAATTAGCTTCTAGCTACAAGAGAGACAATTTTTATTTTTGGGTATCCTTGTCTTCACCCATAAATTTTGCTTGAGATCAAATATATGAAGATGATTGTTTAACTGACTTTCTTGAAATAGCAACTCTTTCATAACCTCGCAAGCCATATACGTACCGATCACACCAGCAAGTGGGGAGAAAACCCCTTGGCCAGAACAATTTTCAAGAGGGTCATTATTTTGACCATATAAACATTGGTAACATGGATCATTAGACTGATGTTTAAATACACTTACCTGGCCCTCATACCTAATTACTGCACCACTAATCAGAGTACGTCTGGCTTCTTTTGCAGATTGCGCTATTTGAAATCGCGAATCAAAGTTATCAGTACAATCAACAATAATGTCACAATCCTGGGCAACTACATCTACTTGATCTTTTTGTAGTCGATCAAATACTAAATTAAAATTTATTTCAGGATTCATTGCTGCGGATACCTTTGCAGCAACTTCAATTTTATACTTACCAATGTCGCTAGATTTATATAATATTTGCCTAGCTAAATTACTCTCGTCTACTGTATCGAAGTCTATTAATGTAAAATTCTTGTACCCACTTGCAACAAGGTAAAGTAAAACCGGGCAACCCAAACCACCAAGACCGAATAAAGCGATCTTTTTACTTTGAGAGGCCTTTAGGAGCGCTTCATTGATATTTCTTAGCCCTAGAATTCTTTCAACCTCTACCATTAACTATACTGCCCTGAAAATAAAGTACCCCTTTTATAAGACTGCAAATCATAAACAATATCTCTTAATTTAAAGTTATGACTATATCCAATAATTTCTAATGCCTCAAACTGTTCATTGCCGTGCTCTAAAAGTAAACAACCATCTTTATTAAGGTATTGATTAGCCTCCTTGATGATTTGATTTAAGATATACATACCATCCTTACCACCATCAAGTGCTAATCGCGGTTCATGCTTCAGCTCAACCGAGCTATCAATAAGTTCAGTTTCTACATAGGGTGGATTAGCAATAATTAAGTCATAACGATCACTGATTGACTTGAAAATATCTGACTGTATAAAATTAATCTCAGCTCCCAATGCCTTTGCATTTTTTCTTGCTATAGCAAGAGCGCTTAAACTGATATCTGAAGCAGTGACATCAAACTGCGGACATTCTTTTTTTAATGTAACTGCGATGATGCCTGATCCGGTAGCGATTTCTAACACTTTTGGCATCCTTTTATGCCTCAAAAAATTAATTGCACACTCAACTATATGCTCAGTTTCTGGTCTTGGCACCAAAACAGTATGATCGATGTAAAAAGTGCGCGAATAAAACTCTTTCTGGTTAAGGATATACGCAATAGGCTCAGAAGTAGCTCTTCGGCTAACAAGCGAACTAAAACCTAAGCTATGCTCTTCATCTATAATTAAATCTAGATTTGCTATTAATCTCGCCCTATTCATTTTTAATGTATCAGATAGCAAAATTTGAGCATCGAGATAGGGGGTATCTGAAGTTTTTCTCAAACGGTCAACTGCATTTTTTAATAAATCCGAAACAATAAAATTTTTACAACTTACTAAATTATTCATCCCCTTGAGTAACCTCTAGTAATTGCATGGCAACATGCTGATCAATCAAAGGATTAATTAATAAAGCCAATTCACCCATTAAAATATCAGTCAACTTATATACCTTAAGGTCAATGCGGTGATCCGTAACCCTTCCTTCTGGAAAATTATAACTTCTTATTCGCTCAGAACGATCACCTGAACCGACCAAACTTTTTCTTAAGGAAGCGCTTTGCTCCTGGCGCTCGCGATCCCTTTCATCATTAATTCTTGATAATAGAAGCGACATAGCCTTTGCTCTATTCTTATGTTGTGATCGCTCATCCTGGCACTCGACAACAGTACCGGTAGGCATATGAGTGACTCTAACCGCTGAATCAGTTTTATTAACGTGTTGACCCCCTGCGCCTGAAGCCCTATATGTATCAATCCTTAAATCCTTATTGTCAATCTCAATAGAGGATTCATCTGTGACCTCCGGTATAACTGCCACGGTACAAGCAGACGTATGAATACGCCCTTGTGATTCTGTTTGCGGTACTCGCTGCACACGATGGGCGCCAGATTCAAATTTTAGAAAACCATAAACAGAAGTGCCTTCAACCCGGGCAATAATTTCCTTAAATCCACCATGATCACCCTCACTTTGGCTTAGTGTTTCAACACTCCAACCTCTATTCTCAGCATACTTTACATACATCCTAAACAAATCACCTGCAAAAAGTGCCGCCTCATCGCCTCCGGTACCGGCTCTAATTTCTAAAAAAATGTTATTTTCATCTTGGGGATCCTTGGGCGCAAGATGAGCTAATAATTTCTTTTCTTTTAGATCCTTCTTTTTGATAAGCGTTTCTATTTCAGATAATATAAGCTCTTTCATTTTTGGATCATTCCCTTCTTTAATAAGCTCCTCAGCATCTAGCAGATCAGCTTCAACATCTTGCATCTCTATAAAATCCGATGAAACTTCACTCAATTGCGCATATTCTTTAGAAAGGCGCAAAAACTTCTTTTGATCGGAAATGACCTCAGAATCAGACAATAACTGCCCTAATTCTTCTGCTTTAAGAGCAATTTCTTGTAACTTAGATTTGAGTGAAGGTTTCATATGGTTTTAAATACTATAATTAATTTTAACTTATATAAGGTATTCATAATTATAAAAATGATTTTTGCTAAATTTTTTAAACCTTCTTTGGTTGCTATCTCTATTTTCTTCTTATCTGGATGCCAAATCAATTCGACTATTAATCTAGCTACTAGCGAAACTAAAATAAATGATCTCATATTTTTAGCAGCACTTAACGAACAAAACCAAGTTTATGATCGTGCGATAGAGCTTTATCTTGAGCTTTCATATGCGGAAAATACCCCTCGTTGGGCAGAAAAGGCATCCACCCTCGCAATAGAGAATTACCTAAATACATTGGCACTTGTTTCAACGGATCGCTGGTTAACCATAGATAACAACAATTTTAACGCTAAGATGGCTAGGCTTATCGTGCTTCTTCGAGATCTCAATATTGAAGAATTTAATAGCAATGCAATCAATATATTAACTGGTAGCCTCAACCCTAATGAGAATATTCTAGTACTTGCTCGAACACTAAAAAATGAAGAAAACTTTATATACGCTTTGCCTACATTTGAACGCATACATGAGCTATACCCCAGTAGCGCCGAATCGGCATATGTACTAAGCACCCTCTATCTTATAAGTGGGTCATTAGTAGAATCAACTAAGACCGCTAACTTAGCATATCAACTGAGACCAAATTGGACAGAGGTCGCTATTCATTTTTCTAGAATGCTTTTACTTAATCAGGAGCTAACCCAAGGATATAAAATAGGTTTTAATTCTGCTATGAAAAGCACAACAAATGATCAGCAACTTGTCTTTGGTGATATGTTAATTGAAACGCGCAACATGCTGCTTGCCAAACATTATTACTTAAACTTATATGCATCGCAGAGGGATAATGCCAGTGTAATTAGTGGTTTAGGTATCGCAACGTATAACCTTAATCAGCCAGGCCAAGCAGTTACATTTTTTGAAGACTTGACACGCTTTACCCTCTTTGAAGATCAAGCAAATTACTTTTTAGGGTTAATGGCACATAAAAATATGAATTATGAAGGTGCATTTCGATACTTCTCTCGAGTTACTGAAAGCATCTATTTTATTGAATCACATTCACTGGCATCAAACATTACGTCTAATATTTTTAACGATCTTGAAGGTTCGCTCTACTATCTCGATTCCTTAGAAGTTGCTTATCCCTCCTTTAGCAGTGAGCTTAGATTAGAAAAAATATATCGTCTCATCGAGCATGCGGAGCTAGAGCAAGCTAAGAATATGGCATATCATAATCAACATCTGGTTAACTCAAGCGTTGACTTTGGTGCTATTTATACTGAACTCTCCATTGCTTATATTTCATCATTAATGGCAAATAATAATTTAAGGGCCCTTGATGAGGTAAAAATTTTAATAGGAGAGTTAGAGCCAAACATACAGCTTTTAATGCTTAAATCTACAATCGAGCAAAATCTCAATCGTCAAAATGAAGCGCTTGCCACACTTAATTTATGCCTTACGATAGAGCCTGAAAACCCATTGGTGCTCAATGCCATTGGATATCTACTAACAGATAAGCTTGATAATCATAATGATGCCTATAATTATATTAATCGTGCCATCACATTGAGTCCCAATAATGCTGCCATACAGGACAGTATGGGCTGGGTGCTTTTCAATCTAGAAAGATATGACGAAGCAATTCAATACTTAGAATTAGCTTATGCTAATTTCAATGACCCTGAAGTGATTTATCATTTAGTTAAAGCCTACCAAATAATTGGCCCTAGCAATTTATACCTTCATTATAAAGAGCTTTTACTCAACAATTACCCTAACTCCTATTTTTCAAAACTATTACAATGAAGTTGGCTATTATCATATTCGTTGTATTACTTATAGCTTCATGTGCTTCAATAGAAAGCCAATTTTCATCTCAGACATCTTGTAGGATAGTTGATGGGTTGGTTACATTTACTGATATCAATTCGAGTGTAAGGTCTCGTTATCGTTACATAACGATTAACAGTCAGCTCTTGAGGTTTACCTTTTTATCTCCCTTTTCTAGACCGGCATTAGTATTAGAATTTTCTGAATCTGAATTACAGAGCGTTTCGATTAATGGGGAAGAAGCTAATAGGGAAATGCTTGGCAGCATGCTTTCAGACTACAGCATCACCTTACCAAATCTTGACTTCCTAACATCTTGGGTTGTAGGCTCCCCCCATACTGAGGACTTTGAATTGATATCACAGTCAACGGAGCAACTGAATTTCAATGAAATTGGATGGAGAATCTTCTCAACTTTTTCTTCAGAAAATACAATTCCAGTACGGAATATTTTTGAATATAAAGGTACAATAATAGAATTAGAAACTCAGAATATTCGTTTAACTTGTGATGGGGTGTAGCCAAGCGGTAAGGCAACGGGTTTTGATCCCGTCATGCGGAGGTTCGAGTCCTCCCACCCCAGCCATATTACTTTTTGAGCACAAAATATTAAATTCAGCTAAGTATTTAATATTGCTTTAAAACTAAAATCAGTTCGAATCCAGCTTCTACTTTTTTTAAAAACCCAATGTGCGAGCATTGGTTTTTTCAGCCAATGAAATAAAGTCACTTTCAAGCTCTTCTATAAACTGGTTGATGTCATTTTTCCCATATTTAGCCTGGCCAACAACCACATCACAAAAAAAAGAGTAATGGGA
>Ga0114993_10001627_pt1 | contig 25632 bp, 20 predicted proteins | sample ArcticOcean_MG_C_FD_87042 | JGI IMG/M metagenome (GOLD analysis project Ga0114993, IMG submission 87042) | Marine microbial communities from western Arctic Ocean - ArcticOcean_MG_CB2_150 | ecosystem: Environmental > Aquatic > Marine > Oceanic | place: Arctic Ocean: Canada Basin | collected...
AACCGTCGCTGGTCATCCGGTATCAGATTGATCGCCAGGGGCCGTCCGGTCGGATCGAGGTTGGTGCAAACGTATCCGGGCGGCTTGTTGAGCACGTAGACTCGTTTCGCTTCCGGTTTGACGCGTTCACCATCCAAGCGAACGATCTGGCTCTTGGAATCGACGGTAATTCCCAGTTCGCTGCAAACCTTACCATCGATCGTGACGCGTCCCTCAAGGATTAGCTCCTCACATTTCCGCCGCGAGGAGACACCCGCCGAGGCGAGAAACTTTTGCAGCCGCACCGGAGCGCTGGCGGCTTCTGCATTGTGATCGGACGAAGGGTTACGGCCGGACGCTCGAGTAGTCATGAGAAACCAAACTGGAAATTTCTTCGGAGTCCTCTGCGCAAACACTCAGGCAGACGACATGGGCAACGTTTCCCAGTGTAACGCCCCGCTTGCCAGCTGGAAACGCGCAACGAAACGAGTTCACGACACAGCCGAAATCCCGTTGGCAGCCTGTTCCCCCGGCGAAGAGGACGACAATCCCCTGAATTGGGCAGAATAACCGGCACGTTTTGCCGCATGCGGGCATCACGCTCACATCGAACTGGCTATCCAATCGACGAAGTCAACAACATTCCACGCCGCCTTCCCGACCGCGCCGAAGCGATGTATTGCATTGTGAGTGACTTTGCCCCGTGGTGTGTTGCCGATAACAGCTCTATCCCCACGCATCTGTGGGACGACTCCCCCCCACCATGATCCACAACCTCTGAGTTGAAGCGGTCTTCTTCAACGCGTCGGAAGTGCCGAACCACGATTCTGCCCAGTTTGCGGCTGCGCCGAAGAGAGGGTTGCGGAATTGCCACTGGTCAAACAGTTCGATCTCTACGCTGTGTTTCTTCCCGAATGCTGGACACTATCGCAGTTTGAATTGACGCCCCCGGTTTCACGCCAAGCCGTTTCATCGCCCTGCTGACTGCCGGGAGGCGAGGCGATGATTGCCAGATGCAAAATAGATGAAAAAATCGGGAAAGTGTCGATTTTACAAATTCCCAGCAAAAACACCTAAACTTACAAAAAAACCTTTCTCCTGCCGATTGTATAGGTTAGGGTTCATGTAACAGACTAATTGCGGGGGTCAACGCACCCTTGGCGAGGTTCCAAATTTATGGCTGTATTTCTCGTTCCCATTGAAGCCGGTCGTCCGATCGTGTTGGACAAGGCGATCGTGTTGATTGGTCGACAGGCGGACTGTGACGTCGTGCTGACGAACAGCCGCCGCGTTTCCCGCCGACATTGTTGCGTCGCGCAAGTGAACGACACATTTGTACTGCGCGACTTGGGCAGTATGAACGGTGTCCGGATCAACGGACGTCGGGTCGATTCTGAAGCCCGCATTGGTTTGGGCGACGTGGTATCGATTGGTGATCTGGGTTTCGTGTTGCAGGGCAAAGATGTTCGTCCTCCCCAAAAACAGCCGGGGGAACCGAGCGACCGAACGATGGAATTTGACGAACCCGCGGAAGCTGCCTCGCGGTCGCCGCTGGATCTGAGCCAGGAAATGCCGGTCGCCATCCCCGACAGTCGCGAAGATTTCGAAGCGGTTGGCTACGCCACGGCCGACAGCGAGCCAATGGACGACGACGAAATGGGCGGCGATCCCTCGGACAGCGACGAATACACGGGCCGCAATTCCCATTTTGAGTTGCTGTCGGACTGAAGCATTCGATTGACCAAGATCGAATTCCTGGATCCCCGGAGATATCGGGACGTCTTCGGGGTTTGCGCTTCGACAGGCGGCTCTCGCTCCAATACCTGTTCTCGCCCGGCGTGGCAGCATATAATTCCTGCGCTCCAACGAAGCAACGAAAAGTTGCGCAAAACCAATTCTTCGCTGGCCGTTCTTGCGATGTTGTGAAATGACTGAATCATTACGTGGACAATTCCTGATTGCCGCGCGACATCTGCGCGACTCGAACTTTTACAAGTCAGTTGTGTTGATCGTCGAACATGGAACCGACGGGGCGATGGGATTGGTCGTCAATCGTCCCTCATCGGTGACGGTGGCCAACGTGCTGTCGGAACATTTCGATTTGCCGGAGACTGACGACCTGCTCTATTTCGGCGGGCCGGCTGAGCCTTCTCATCTTTTCATCCTGCACAATTCTGCACAATTCGATCAGTGTGAACGCCCGGTTGTTCCCGATCTTTTTGTTGGCAGCGAAGAGGTGTTTCTATCGATTCTTCGTTCGGCCGACGACGGTGAGACGGGGCTGCAGTACCGAATTTTTTCAGGCTGCGCCGGTTGGGGCGCCGATCAACTTGAGGGGGAACTGGAGCGGGGCGACTGGCTGGTCTACCCGGCCGATTCCGTCCCCCTGTTCTGTGCCGACCCCTATGAGTTCTGGGAAAGCGTTCTCGGGAAAGTCCAGCAGCTGCGCAGCATTCTTCCGCAGGATGCCGGCAACGCGGAATGGAATTGACGCGTTGTTAAGCTGCTCGGACTCATCACACCGAAACGTTGCAAATGCCCGCCAATATTACCTTGGGTTCCGTTTATCGTCGGCGTTCCACTAAGGAGAATTGTTTCTTGCCGGATTCTATGAACATCATCACATTGCGCGACGCGACAACGAAGTCATCGGCGCGAATTGCTCCTGCGTTGGGATTCAACTGCTTCGAGTTTCGCGCGGACGTTGACGGAACGATTGTCGATGTGATCGATGCGGCGCCCGAATTCGCGGCCGGAAGCGAACGGCCCAGCGGCCATGGGATTCCGATTCTGTTCCCGTTTCCCAGTCGCATCCAAAATGGGCGCTACGAATGGGACGGACGCCAATATGAAATACCGCCGAATGTTGTTGGTTACGATGGCACGGGTAACGCGATTCATGGCTTCTGCCTCGATCGCCCGTGGCGGGTGACGGCCGTCGGCGATCATTTTGTGGTCGGCGAGTTTCAACTCAGTATCGATGCGCCGGAGCGATTGCCGTACTGGCCCGCCGATTGTCTGATCGAAATTCGCTACGAATTGCGTGGGCCGAATTTGCGGGCCGACATTCGCATTGCCAACCCAGACGAGAAACCGCTGCCGTGGGGATTTGGCACGCATGCCTATTTCCGTCTGCCACTGGGGGCGAAGAGTAATGCGAGTCGTTGTCTGGTGGAAGTTCCGGCAGCCCAGCAGTGGGAACTGCAGGACTTGATTCCCAGCGGGAAGCGGATTGACGTTGCGGGCGACAAGGACCTGCGCGAGGGGGCTCGGTTTGAGAGTCTGCATCTGGACGATGTGTACACGGACTTGACCGCCGCAGAGGACGCCCTGGATTGCCTGATAATGGACGAAGAGGCGGGGCTGCAAATGCTCGAGCGAAGCGATCCCATCTTTCGCGAGATCGTGGGTTATACACCGCCCGATCGCGATGCGGTCTGCCTCGAACCGTACACCTGCATTCCCGATGCGATCAATCTCCAGCAGCAAGGCGTCGATGCCGGTTGGCGCGTACTGGAACCGGGCGGCGAGATTCGCACATGGGTTGAGTTTCGCGTCGGGCGCATTCTTGTGTGAACCAAACCCACCAGGCGAGCGGGGGGCGTCAGCCCCCTGATGTGTTGGATTCAATCAACTTAAAGGGTCACTGTTGGCGATGTTGCAAATCGATTTGAGTGGGCGAGTGGCGGTGGTAACGGGCGGCGCAAGCGGCATTGGACGGGCAACGGCTCGTTTGTTGGCACGCTGTGGTGCAAAGGTCTTTGTGGGTGATCTGCGGACGCTCAATGAAAATGACACGGAATTCGCCGAACTCGGAATTACCCAACGCGCGTGCGACGTGCGAAGCGAAACGTCGATTGCGCAGTTGATCGACGGAGCGGTGACGGAGACCGGTCGGCTCGATATTCTCGTGAACAATGCCGGCATCGGCATGGTGAAGCCAATCTCTGACGTCAGCGAAGCGGACTGGACGGCCTGCATCGACACCAATCTCAAAGGACCGTTTTTCGGCTGCAAACATGCTGTGCGGCATATGCAAGCGGGAGAAGGCGGGGCAATTGTTAACACGGCAAGCAATGCCGGACTGCTTCCACGGGCACACGATCCGGTTTATTCCATCAGCAAGATGGCGTTGGTGGCGATGACAAAAAGCCTGGCATTGTGTCACGCCCGTGACCGGATTCGGGTCAACTGTGTTTGTCCCGGTCCAGTCGGTGACACGCGAATGATGGACGACGATCTCGATCTGGCAGCCGATCGTGACGCAGCAGTCGGGAAGATGATTTCCGCCAGTCCGCTGGCCCAAGCGAACGAGCGAATGGAGACGCCGGAGGAAATCGCCGAGGCGATTTTGTATCTTGTCAGCGATGCTGCGACGATGGTGACCGGGACGTCGATTGCAATTGACGGCGGCAAATCGCTGGGCGTTCCGCCCCAGGCTTGAATGTCTCACCGCGTTGACGCTACGGTGGTTTCGACATCGGATTCACTTGAATTTCTGTCAAAACCCTCTGTTGGCTCACAACACCCTTGGTATTCAAACGCCGAGTTCGCCCACAACCGGGATTTGACGGAGCCTCTTCTCACGAGTTCATCATGCCGATTTTCGAGCGTCTGCCATTGCTGGAGCGAACTATGCAGCGGTGTCGGTTCAGCATTCTGCTGGCGATGCTGCTTGCGCTGATGGTGTTTTCACCGTGCGCAATGTTGATTCGGTCGCGAACGTTTCCGGAACTTGCGCCGCTGCTGGTGATGCTGTTGTTCTCGGCCGTACTTCTAAGCGCTGTGTTCGCGTTGGCGCGTCAACGTTGGACGATGATTCTCGCAGGTTCGTTGACGGCTGCAACGATAGTGGCCCAGGCAGTCAATATCTTTCTGCAGCTTAAATGGTTGGCAATGCTGCAGAACGTGCTCGGCGGCGTGATGCTTGCTTTTGCGTTGGCATTGCTGCTGCGAGCGCTGTTTGTTCAACAGCGGGTCACGTTTGAGAACATTGCCGCTTCGTTGTGCGGATACCTGCTGCTCGGTGTTCTCTGGGCCAACATCTATTCGCTGCTGGAACATATTCAACCTGCATCCTTTGTGCTACCAACGGCGGCAGCAATGGAAATCATCAGTCCGCCGGCCGATCTGAAAGTTGGTGCGGATCGTACGGCTGTGGCTTTGTATTTCAGTTATGTCACGCTGACGACGCTGGGTTACGGCGACATCACTCCTGCCACCACGCCGGCGCGAATGTTCTGCTCGTTGGAAGCGATTTCCGGGCAGTTGTACCTCGCCGTCCTGGTGGCACGATTAGTCGGATTACACATTGTCCATCAGTCAAAACGCGAACCGCCGCAATCGGGAACCCCATCGTAGGGAGCTTAGAGTTTTTGGTTGGGCGATGTCGGGTGCCTGTGGCAGAGTCTTCGATGCCACAGTGAGCGCTCGATCAATTTTTAAATATTAAAACCGCGGGCTGCGCTCCGAAAACGTCGCTTCGACCCCAGCCACCCATTTCCTATTTTGAAAACTGAGCCGTCCTGCCACCCCATCGTAGATCGGTAGTCGAACATCGTTTAACATGTTTTGAATCATCGTCGTAATAAAATTGCCGGAGATAACAACATGCTCGATCTTCCTCCACCCGAAGTCCTGCGCGTTGGGGACATCACCGTGGTCGCGCCGGGTCCGGCCTATGAACACATTTACGAAAACATGCTCGGAGCGTTCGAGGGACTGATTCAGGTCGCCGAGGAAGTGGAACCGCCGCTGCTGCTGGTTGATCTGGAGAATACCCGCCATGTCGGGTCGGCATTTTTGGGATTTCTGTTGCGATTATCAGGTCGGGTGACGGAGCGAACCGCAGGGCGATTCGGCGTCTGCAGCGCGACGCCGTTCTGCCACACGGTCATCAAGACGACGCGAATGGACACCGTTTGGGAACTGTTCGACACGCGCGACGAAGCAGTGGCCGCCTTCTCCAACAACGGAAATGAATGAAGCACTCTGCAGTGGCAGTTGCACTGTTTTCGAGACCTGCAATTTGTTCGAGAAATATTCAGCGTGTGTTCCCGACACGAATTTGGAAGCGAGCAGAATCTCATGCGGCACGAGTTCACTCCCACAAAATTTCACACTGCGATCGGCCCGTATGAGCCTGTGCTGCGAATTCAGCCGGGCGACACGGTGGCAACGACGACCGTTGATGCCCGCGGGTTCGATGCCCAGCGAGAACAAGTCACGCCGCGCGGGAATCCGCAGACGGGGCCGTTCTACGTTGAAGGGGCCGAACCGGGCGACACGCTGGTGCTGCAACTCGATAAGATTCAGCCGAACCGGCGCTACGGATTCTGTGGTTCATCGGTGGCGCCAAATGTTGTCGATCCGGAATATGTACGCGAACTTCCCGACGCACCGCTGGCCGAGTGGGATGTCGATGTCGCAAGCGGCACCGCAACGCTGATTAGTCCGGAATCGAAACTTGGACGACTCACAATTCCGCTCGAACCGATGCTCGGTTGTTTCGGCGTTGCGCCGGTGAGACAACAGGCGATTTCGACGGCGACTTCGGCCGAACACGGTGGCAACATGGACTACCGCGGCTTCGTTGCCGGAGTGACGGTTTATCTGCCGGTGTTTGAGCCAGGAGCACTGGTGTTCGTGGGCGACGGACACGCGGCGCAGGGAGACGGCGAAATCGTCGGCTCGGGAATCGAAATCTCGATGGACGTTGAATTCACCGTGAGTCTGCGGAAAGGCAAAACCATCGGCTGGCCGCGCGGAGAGAACGACGAATACATCTTCACCGTCGGCAATGCCCGCCCGCTCGATCAAGCCGTACAGCACGCGACAACCGAAATGCTCCGCTGGCTGCAGGAAGACTACGGGCTGGACGCAGTCGGGGCGAGTCTGCTGCTGTCGCAATGCGTGCGTTACGATCTGGGCAACATCTTCGACCCCGCCTACACCATGGTGTGCAAGGTCGCGAAAAACTTCATCCCCCCTGTAAAGCCGCGACCAGCGGTCGCGCCCTTCCGGTCGCGTCGTTGGGGAGACGTTACCAAGGCAAGTAGCCCCAGTACCTCCGCGGGACGTGTCGCGTCCAGTCGTAGTAGGCCCGACCATATCCGGAGCGCCGGCCGAGGTCGTAGTAGCCGCCACCGTAATACCGGCCGTAAAAATCGGCGGGCAAGACGGGCTGGACGATGATACGTTGCGGTAATGGCTGCGGTCGCGACTGTCCCCGAACGAGATTGCCTTTCCAGACCCAGGCCCATTTGAATGTCTGATCGCCAACCGTTTCGACTTTCAGCCAGTCGCCTTTCACTTCACTCACGTTGAGTACCGCCCCTTTCGGGACAACCGCGACCACATCGTCGGCCGATTTCAAGTTGGCCTGCGACGCTGCGACCACGACTTCCAGCGGTTTGGTGTCGGCGAGTGCTTGCTCGTATCGACCTGTCAGTTGATACGCCTGAGCGCGGATTTTCAGGTAAACAGCATTCTTGGGGTCGGCGGCAATGGCTAAACTGGCCGCTTCAATCGCAATATCGTACCGGCGGTCCTGGATGAAATGCTGTGCGGCGGCGGCGTGATCTGCCGCCGATCGTGTGGTGTTTGCCCTGGTCGGCGGCACATCGATTTTTGGTAGGATACCCGGTTTCGGCGGAGCGGGTAGTGGCGGCAGATCGCTCTGAGCCGGACCGAGATTCGCGCCGTCCTTTTCGGGAGATTGGAACGCCGAGCCAGTTTGTTGTACGCAAAGCAGTAGTGCGACAACTACGGCAGCCGTCAGCAGAGATTTGTTGTGTTTCATCGTTCCGTGATTCCTGTTTGAGCGGGGACAGCTGCCGATTGAGAGGCAAACCACCGTGGCACCATCCACCGGCCCGCCGCTAATGACAGTAAAGCGAATTGGCTCAAAAAACGCCACTCAGCCGGCACGTTTTTCCCAGACTCACCAAGTTGTTGTCCATTCGATTGCCACGACCGGTCGCGACAATCAACCGGGAAGCTTGCGAAGAATAGGCATTGGTTTACGATGAAAGGATCGAGTCCAACTTACCGAACGACAAATTCGCACCTATGAGAGACAGGGATTCCAATGAAACTGACAACTCACCAACTCAGCGCTGTCGTCGCGGCACTGCTTATTTCTGTGCTGGCTCCGCAGCCTTCATTTGGGCAAGGGAAGGCGCATCAGAAAACTTTGGGAACCATCGAACGGATTGACCCGGCGTTCGACAAACTGATTCCGAAGGATGCTCAGCTCGAAATCATCGCCGCCGGATTTGCGTGGAGCGAAGGGCCACTCTGGCGGAAAGATGACACGGGCGGTTATCTGCTCTTCTCCGACATTCCCCGAAACACGGTCTTCAAGTGGAAAGAGGGGAAGGGCGTCAGCGTGTTTCTGAATCCCTCGGGTTACACGGGATCGAAATTCTACGGACTCGAACCGGGGTCGAACGGACTGACACTCGATCCCAAAGGTCGGCTCGTCTCGTTTGAACATGGCGACCGCCGGGTTTCGGTTCTCACCAAAAATGGTGGCAAGCGAACGCTCGTCGATAACTACATGGGCAAGCGGCTCAACAGTCCCAACGACGGCTGCTTCAAATCGAATGGCGACCTGTATTTCACCGATCCCCCGTACGGATTGCCCAAACGCGAACACGACGCGCGACGGGAGTTGGACTTCTTTGGCGTCTACCGGCTGGCGAAAAACGGCACGCTGACGTTGCTAACAGACGAGATGACCCGCCCCAACGGCATCGCGTTTTCGCCCGATGAGAAGACGCTCTACGTTGCCCAGTCGGATCCAAAACAGGCAATCTGGAAGACGTTTCCGGTGAAGGCCGACGGCACGCTCGGCAAGAGCCGTATCTTTCACGACGTCACCAAGCATGTTGGAACGCGTCCCGGTCTGCCCGATGGTTTGAAGACCGACAAAGACGGCAACGTTTTCGCATCGGGACCGGCCGGCATTTATGTTTTCAACTCAAAAGGAAAACTGCTCGGCCGCATTCACACCGGCGAGCGAACGGCCAACTGCGGTTGGGGCAACGACGGCACAACTCTTTACGTTTGCGCACACAACTACATGTGCCGCATTCAGACGAGTACAAAAGGGGCAGGGTGGTAGGGATTATGTTTGTTCTGTAACTCAATTTGGGAAACCGGCAGTTTGCCTGTGACAGGTTGGTTAGTTCTGAGAATAGCTGCGAGCCAACGGCTCGCCGTCTGCGGTGCGTTGCACCGCAGCTATGGATGACTTTAACAGGGATTCGGACATGCAGAATTGGGAATCGAGCGCACGCATGCCGACGGAATTCGATCGCCGCAGTTGCCTGCAGCGGATGGCGGCGGGCGGCATCGGAGCGACTCTGCTGAATTGGGCAGATACGTCGGATGCTGCCGAAGTTCAGTGGCTGGCCCGCGTGCGACAACTGCCCGCGAAAATTCCAAGGGACAACACCGGTTATTTGGAGCCGCTGCTGATCGATGCCGATGGCCGACCGATCAAGACACTGTCTGCATGGAAGCAGCAGCGCAGCGAGTTGCGAAGCCGCTGGCTGAAGTTTCTCGGCCCGATGCCCGAAAAGCGGCCGCCGGTCGAATTGAAGGTGTTACGCGAAGACCGAATTGATGGCTGCCTGCGTCAGTTAGTTCGATACGAAGGCGAAGCGGGATTGCCGGTCGAGGGGTATTTGTTGCGTCCGGCGAAACCGTTGGACGCAGATGGTTGTCCGGCGGTTGTTGCCCTGCATCAGACAACGCGTGACAGCATCGAGCAGATTGCCGGCGTCGTCGGCCCCGAAGATCAACAGTTGGGATTAAAACTGTGCCGCCGCGGATTCATCGTCTTCTGCCCGCGCTGTTTTCTCTGGCAGGACGTGAAGAAGTATACCGAGGCGGTCGATCGATTTCACGCGCGACATCCCAACACGCTCGGCATGCATAAAATGTTGTACGACGCCATCCGCGGCGTCGATGTGCTGGTATCGCTCGACGATGTGGACAAGCAGCGGATTGGCTCAGTCGGCCATTCGCTTGGCGCGAAGGAGACGTTGTATCTGGCGGCGTTCGACGAACGTATTCGCGCGGCGGTTGCCAGCGAAGGGGGCACCGGATTCAAGTCAACCAACTGGGACGCGCCCTGGTATCTCGGCAAACAGATTAACGAGCCGATCTTCAAACTGAATCATCATCAACTACTGGCGCTGATTGCTCCGCGACCGTTTCTGATTGTAGCCGGCGAAAAAGGCCGCGGATCGGCCGACGGTGACCGTAGTTGGCCATTTATTCAAGCCGCCGAACCAGTGTGGAAACTGTACGACAAAACGATCCGCCTCGGCCTCTATAATCACGGCGAAGGGCACAGCGTCTCACCGAAGACGTACCAGCATCTGGAAGAATGGCTGGTGACGTATCTGACGGGGTGACGGCCGCGACAAGATTTACGCATCAGGTCGATAGACTGCTTTGCCGGGAATCTTTGTCGGAATGCTCAACAGCAGCGTGCCGCAGGCGACGTAGAGTCTCCGCAAATCTTTCCCACCGAACGTGCAGTTGGTGATGGTGTCTTCCGGCGTTTCGACATAGGCGACGAGTTTGCCGGCGGGCGATATGACGTGAATGCCCGGTTTGGTGTCGAGCGTTTCGCTCGTCTTGCGGGTCTTGTGCAGGCCGGCGGCCACGTACAGGTTTCCCTTGGCATCGATGCACATGCCGTCGCCGCTGCGGCCGGGATAGAAGTTGATGTGTACGCGAGCGTTGGAGAGGCTGCCGTCGGCACCGAGGTCGAATGCGCGGATGTTCCGCAGGTGATCCGCCTGGGGATGCGCTTCGATGAGATACAGCGTCTTGTTGTCGGGCGAGGTGACGATTCCGTTGGGCATGTCGGTTGAATCGGGAGCCGCCAGGAGTTGTGTCAGTTTGCCATCTGGATCAATCCGATAGACGGCCGTTGCAGCGGTCTTCGGCGGATTTCCGGTTCGCGAAGTGAAGTAAACGCGGCCCTTGCCATCGAGCGTGAGATCGTTGGGGGCGGCCAACTGTCGGCCCTTGTAATTGTCGGCCAGCACCGTGATCTTACCGGTTTTCATGTCGGTGCGGGTCACGCGGCCGTTCGCACCTTCGCATGCCAGCAAATCGCCGTTTGGAGCAAACAGCAATCCGTTGGCAGCACCCGAGTTCTCACGAAACACCGACAGTTTCTTTGCCTTCGGGTCCCACTTGAGGATCTTCGAGACGCTGGTGTTGGTGAAGTACAGATGACCCGCCCGATCGCAGGCTGGGCCTTCGGTGAAGATTTTCTCATCGACGACCTTCGTTTCTACACGAACCTTGCCGAGGTACTTCGCAGATTCAAGACCCTTGTAGCGGTCGGCACCGACCCCGGAAAAAACCGATTGCGGAAAGCCGGTCGAAAGCGCGGCCACAGTAACGGCACCGGTTGTCAGGAATGCACGCCGCGAAACGTCTGTCTGCGGACTGTCGAATTCGGATTGCGAACGTGATTGCATGGTGATGTCCTTCGGCGATGATGCGAACTCAGTCGATGTAAAGAAATTCATTCAGGTTGAACATGGCGAGGCAGAATTGTGTCAGCGCGGCAGCATGAATGCGATCTGCCGACTCCGGCAAGTTGTCGGGAACGGCAAGTTTCAGGAGATCAGGGCGGTCGCCTCGCATTCGTTCTTTTGCGTTGCTGATAAACTCGGCTGCGACGGTCTGTTCTTCCGCGGTCGGCGTTCTCCCCAATGCTCGCCGGTATGCGAGGCCAAGTTGCTGCCGTGGGGCATCGCCTGCATTCGCGAGTAAATGGCCGGCAAAGTTCTTCGCGGTCGAGAACGAAAACTCGGAATTCAACTGGGTGAGCGCCTGAGGGGCAATCGTTGAACGATTGCGCCTTGAGCAACTCAAATTGGCGTCGGGACGGTCGAACACGTCGAACAACGGATACCGCAGATTCCGCCGCACGAAAAGATAGATGCTGCGGCGGTCGTGATCGACACGATCCGGAGTCACCGGCCATTGATTCTTCAGCAGCGTGCTAAGTAGTTCTTTCGGCAGCGGCGGACGAATTCCCGAACCACCACGACGGCGACTCAGTGTGTCGGACGCTACGAGCATCGCATCGCGAATCGATTCCCCCTCCAATCGCTGGCGGGTCTTTCGCCAGTGCAGGGCATTCTCCGGGTCCGCCGTCATGCACCTCTTCCACAACGCGGCAGCGCGTGAAGATTCCTGGTCAATCCAGTCGGCATCGGCAAAACGACTCGCTCGACGATATGTGGAAGATGTCACCAACAGCCGATGCATCCGCTTCAGACTCCATGCTCCTCCGGTCGTTGCATCTCCAGCAGCCGAACTGCTCGCGTAGGAAATGGGGGCTCGCACGAACTCAGTGGCAAGCCAGTCAAGCAATTCCGGATGTGTTGGTGGGTCGCCGACAACGCCGAAGTCGCTTGATGTTGACGACAGGCCCTTGCCGAAATGGTGTTGCCACAGCCGGTTGACCATGACTCGCGCCGTCAACGGATTTTCCGGCCGTGTGATCCAGTTCGCCAGCTCCGTTCGACGGCCTGTTGCGTTCGGTTTCAACGCGCCGGCGTCAACCTGTTTTGAATCTGGATTGGCGATCCGTGGAAACGCTGCGAGGAGAACGGGTCCAGGCCGACGGAAATCGCCGCGGATCATCAGATGGCTGTCCGCAACCGACGGCTCATCGGTCATGCGGGCGATCTTGTTTTTCTGGAAGAAAAACTCCGCGTCGAAGAAAGCCCGCAACCGATAGAAGTCGGCCTGGCTAATCGGATCGTACTTGTGATCGTGACATTGGGCGCAGCCGAATTGCAATCCCAGAAAGGCGGAGCCGACGGTCGCCGTCATGTCGTTCAAGAAGCTGTGCCGACGTTCCTGTTGCAGATTGATGTCGGACATGTCCGGCCCACACAACAGGAATCCGGTCGCAATTCTGGCTGTGGATTTGTCTGGATCGATTTCGTCGTAGGGCATGTCGGCATTCAGTGCATCGATGACCCAGTCGCGGTATCGCCAGGCATTGGGACGGACGTGATCGTGTTCGAAACCGTCGGTCTCGGCGAAGCGCGCCAGATCGAGCCAATGTTGCGCCCACCGTTCGCCGTAAGCGACGGACGCCAGCAATCGATCGACAACTCTTTCGTATGCGCCGGGCGCAGTGTCGGCGAGGAACGTGTCTACCTCATCAATCGATGGCGGCAGGCCGGTCAGGTCGAATGTCACCCGACGGATCAAAGTGGTCCGCCCCGCTTCGGGCAGTGGAGTCAGTCCGTCCGCTTCGAGTCGTGCAAGAACAAAGTGATCGATTGCGTTCCGCGGCAGTTGATCGTTCTTCACAGCCGGCACCGCTGGTCCTACCAGCGGTCGGAACGACCAATGCTCGCGATCGGCCACGGTAATGGGGGCTTCATTGATTTCGGCCGCGCGAAGATTCGCAGAGAGAAGCGAAAAAGCAATCGCCAGTCCGAGCATTTGTGGGCTATGCCATTTCGCCATATTCAGAATCCGGGGAATTCACGATTGAGAGATTTTAGTCAGATATTCGAACGCCGCTTGCGGTTTCGCAGGTATCAAGAGTTCCGACGCCGCGAAACCGCAAGCGAGCTTTCTATGTCTTGTATGTTTCAGGGGTGTTTGGGGCCAAAAGGGTATCTATGCCAGTATGTCTTTCACGACTCGCCCGGCGACGTCGGTCAGGCGTTCATCGCGGCCGTTGTGAAAGTACGTCAGCAGTTCATGGTCGAGACCGAGCAGATGCAGAATGGTCGCGTGCAAATCGTTCACGTGGACTTTGTTCTCCGCCGCCCGCAAACCAACGGCATCAGTCGCGCCGTAAGCGAAGCCACCTTTCACGCCGGCACCCGCCAGCCAGACCGAATAGCCCCACGGGTTATGGTCGCGGCCGGTTCCCTGTTCGCTCATCGGCATCCGACCGAATTCGCCGCCCCAAATTACCAGCGTGTCGCGAAGGAGGCCGCGTTGTTTCAAATCTTTCAACAGGCCGGCAACCGGTTTGTCCGTTCGGCGGCAGTACTTGCCATGATTGTCGGCCACGTTTCGGTGAGCATCCCAGCCACCGGTGTCGCCGGAGTAAACCTGCACGAACCGAACGCCGCGTTCAATCATGCGGCGCGCCAACAGACAGCGCGTGCCATATTCGTTCGTCTCCTTCTCGCCGATGCCGTACTGCTTTAGCGTCGCTTTCGATTCACCGTTCACGTCAACAAGTTCCGGCGCGGCGGTCTGCATGCGGTAGGCAAGTTCGTACGAGTCGACGCGTGCCGACAGTTCGCTGTCAAAGTCTCGCTGCTGCAGATGGGTGGCATTCAAACGGCGGATGAGATCCAGCGTTGCCCGCTGTTGTTCATTGGAAACGCCCGCTTGTGGTTTGAGGTCGAGAATCGGGTTGCTGCCCGATCGCATGGTGGTTCCTTGGAATGTTGCCGGTAAAAAACCGCTGCCCCATGCCGGCGGTCCGCCCTTCACGCGTCCACCGGGATCGGGCAAAACGACAAACGCAGGCATGTTGCGACTTTCTGTACCCAGCCCGTACGTTACCCAACTGCCCACGCTTGGTTTGCCCATCAGAATGCTGCCGGTGTTCATCTGATAGACGGACTGCGGGTGATTGACGCTGTCTCCGTGGCAACTGCGTAGCACGCACAAGTCGTCGGCACAACCAGCAATCTCCGGCAAGAAATCGCTGATTTCCAACCCCGATTTCCCCCGTGGCCGAAACGGTTTCACCGGCGGCATCAACGGGTTTCGTGCGACCTTCCGCCGGGTCATCACTTCGCCGAAACTTTCCGGCAGCGGTTTGCCGCCGTACTTCACCAAATCGGGCTTCGGATCGAACAAATCGACGTGACTTGGCCCGCCGTGCATAAACAGCCAGATCACACGTTTCGCGCGTGGTTCGAAATGAGTTGGCTTCGGGCTGAGTGGGTCAGCGGCCGACTCGCGGGCCGCATCGTCGGCATTTGCCGTCGATATCCCGCCCTTTTCATTCAGCAACGAAGCAAGTGCAATCGAGCCAAATCCCCCGCCCGCCTGCATCAGGAAGTCGCGGCGAGTTGTTGCAGTGGGAAAATGCCGCGAGCGGGTGGACGGGATTGAAGGTTGTGTCATTTCACGTTCGCTCATCGTTCGGTTCCGTCGAACTCGCAGAATTGAAGCGTAGATGTTCATTATGACCCACAGATTGCCTCATGAAAAGTGGTATCAAGCGCCCGAATGACGCGTGGCCACGCAATAAACCGCAAAACCAGCCCGCAGCAATCTCGATTGGGTGGCCGGACGATCCGGTTGTGCTTGCTCATTGACGGTTGACCCTCTACACTGTTTCACTTCACGTTTCTCACTGACAGCGAACCGAATTCAGGCGGCCGACCGATGCAGCAGGACATTCACCCCGATTATCATCCCGTGGTGTTTCTCGACACAGCGACGGGCTTCAAATTTCTCACGCGTTCGACGATGAAGTCGAAAGAGTCGATTGAGTGGGAAGACGGAAACGAATATCCGTTGGTTAAAGTGGATGTAAGTTCTGCGTCGCACCCGTTTTACACCGGGAAGCAGAAATACGTCGATTCCGCCGGTCGCGTTGAGAAGTTCCAGAAGAAGTACAACTGGGACAAACGCCGGCAAGACGCTGCGGCTAAGGAAGAGGCTGCCAAAGCAGAAGCGGCTGCCCCACAAACCGCAGACGACGCCGGCAAGTCGTAGCGACTTTCGTAACCGCGCGGGACGATTTTCCGCAACAGTGCGGTCGCGGCGCGCGCGTCACGCGGGCGGCAGCCTTGCTCAGGCAGCAAACAGATTTGACGCAGAGACGCGAAGTCGCAGAGATTCGCAAAGAGGAAGCTGGCCGCTGATCGCCGATTTCGACAGCAAGTTCCCTCTGTGTCTATCAGTAAGTAGCGACTCTGATGCGGAGGTTTCTTTGCGCAACCTTGGCGGATCTGCGCCTTTGCGTCAGAATCTCCATACGTTGAAACGACAACGATTCGCCGTAATCTCGGGTTCCAGCGGACAAAAGTGAGCGTTGATCATGTTTCCCAGTTTGGAATCAAAGCTGGAGCGATTTGAGGAACTGCAGCAACAGTTGCAGGATCCGGCAATTGCCTCCGACCCCAACAAGTTCATTCCGCTGCAGCGAGAAATGGGCGGCTTGCAGAAGGTTGCAAAAGCGGTCCGCGAATTTCATGAGCTGGAAGGAGACATTTCCGCCGCTCGCGAAATGGTTGAAGAAGAAACCGAAGCCGACGCCAAAGCCTACGCCGAAGAGGAATTGGCTGAGTTGGTTGCTCGTTTGGAGCCGAAGCAGGAAGAGTTGGAAGATCTTGCCACCGCCGGCGACTCCATCACCCGTGGCGGATTGATTATGGAAATCCGCGCTGGCACCGGCGGCGACGAAGCCGCCCTGTTTGCCGGCAATCTGCTGGATATGTACAAGCGATTCGTCGAAAGCCGTCGCTGGAAATGGGATGTCATCGACGGACACCCCACTGAATTGGGTGGCTTCAAAGATGTGACCCTGTCGATTTCCGGCGAGGGGGCATTTCATCAGTTGCAGTTCGAGAGCGGCGGCCACCGCGTGCAGCGAGTCCCCGACACCGAAACGCAGGGCCGCATTCATACCAGTGCCGCGACCGTCGCTGTCCTTCCGGAAGCATCCGAGGTCGAAGTCGAGTTCGGCCCCGATGATCTGAGAATCGACACCTTTCATGCCAGCGGCCCGGGTGGCCAGAAGGTCAACAAGACCGAGAGCGCCATTCGCATCACGCACTTGCCCACGAACACCGTCGTGCAGTGTCAGGATGAAAAGAGTCAGCACAAGAACAAAGCCAAGGCAATGCGTGTGCTTCGCAGCCGCGTGCTTGAAGCATTGCAGCGCGAGGCCGCCGAAGCACGGGCCGACCAACGGCGAACCCTCATTGGTTCCGGTGATCGCAGCCAACGCATTCGTACATACAATTTTCCGCAGAATCGCATCACCGACCACCGCATCAACCTCTCCATCCACAAGCTCGATCAGGTTATGCAGGGCAATCTCGACGAACTCGTCGATGCCCTGATCGAATTCGACCGCCAGGAACGACTTGGCAGATGAAGGAAAAAGTAAAAAGGCAAAAGTAAAAAATTCGGAGAGGTTACCTGTCCTGTTTCGTACTTTTTACTTTTGCCTTTTTCCTTGAAAGGACGAAGTCTCTCCGTGTCATCTTCCGAACCGTGGACCATCCGGCGGATTCTCGAATGGACCATTGGACATCTCACGGAAAAGATGATCGACACGCCGCGGCTCGATGCAGAAATTCTTCTTGCCCACGCCTGCGGCTGTCAGCGGATTGAACTCTACACCCGCTACGATGAAGTGCTGGGCGATAAGCCGCGCGGCGTGATGCGCGAACTGGTGCTGCGACGCGCGAAGTTCGTGCCGGTTGCATACCTTGTCGGCCACCGTGAATTCTTCAGCCTCGATTTTCGCGTGACGCCCGACGTTCTGATTCCGCGCCCCGATACCGAAACGCTCGTGCTGGAATTGGTCGAATTGGCCAAAGCATTTGTCGCACCGAGAATTCTCGACATTGGAACCGGCACCGGCTGTATCGCGATCACGACGGCCGTCAATAACCGAGCTGCGACCGTGACTGCGGTCGATATCAGCCCAGCAGCACTGAAAGTCGCCCACGCGAATGCCGTTCAGCATGAAGTGGCCGACCGATTGAGATTGCTTGAAGGCGACCTGTTCGCACCACTGAATCCCGCCGAGCCGTTCGACATCATCGCATCCAATCCGCCGTACATAGCCGAGCAGGAATGGGAATCCCTCCATCCCGATGTTCGGCAGCACGAACCGCGACAGGCACTGATCTCCGGCAGCGATGGCCTCGACATCATTCGCCGCCTGATCAAACAATCGCCCGAATTCCTCGTACCCGGCGGACATCTTTTGTTGGAGATTGACACAACGCAATCCGATGCCGTCCGCAGCCTGCTCGAAGCCGAATCGACATTCGAGAATATCCGGCTAATCAACGACCTGACCGGCCGACCCCGCGTGGCGGTTGCCAGCAAGTGCGGACAGTAGACTACAGAATTGCGAGGCCGAGGCTCCCGCTGAACCGCGGGGGCGGGAATGGCTCGACCCCATGCAAAGTGAATGGGGCGATCAGCGAAGCCGGCGATCCGCAGCAGCCGGTCTTTGTGTGATTGGTTCATCTGAGACTAGAATTGGGGTTTGCGCGGCTTGTTGGTCTTGTCGTCCGCCGGCCTCGTCGGCCGCCCTGATGATGACTTCGGCCCCACCCGCGCCAGTGATTCCACATTCGCCCCAATCGGTTTTCCTTGGATCGTCCAACGGACTGCCTTTGATAACGGATGCAATACGAAATCTGCCGGCTCCAAATCTCTTGACGGGGGCAGCGGTTTTTTCAGAGCGATGGCACCGCTGCCGTGTAGCGGTCGCAAACAGGCTGCCGATCCCCAGGCTTTGGCCCATCCCGTCTCGAAATGTTCTGCAACACCGCTCGTCTCAGCGGGGCCATCGAGGTGTTTTCGCAGCAGGTGAGTGTAGCCGTTTGCCTGTCCCCACCATCGCATCTGTTGTTCGGTACGGGCATATGTTGCATTGTACTCCAACAAAACCGGCCCGTTCTTGGATGCGCCGCTTACCGGCGGTGCAAAAATCGTGTTCTCCACAAACAACTGCAGTGGTCTCGCCGCGGGCTGATTTATGGGGTCTGATGAGACCTTGAAGAAAGTTCGCGCCGCAGACAGGGTGCTGTTTACGATGTGAGCCGTGCCGTGGATAAGCGGCCCGTCGCCACGAATGTCGAGGTCGAACATATCTCCGGAACTTACCAACACACTGTTGCTGACGAACATCGCACGCCCGGCGATGTTCAGTTGCAACAGTTTTCCAAGACTCTTGAAGTAACTGTCACGAATTTCGCCAAACTGCTGATAGCGGCCGGCATCCATCGACTTGACCGATGCATCGGCAGACCGTTCCCAGCGGATCAACCCTTCTGTCCGGGAATTGTCGGCAAGCGGTCCCAAGACGACGCAATCCTCGAACAAGAAGCTCCCCTCTCGGGCAACGAGCAACCACTTGGGATAGGAAACGCTCTTTGAAATCGGAATCCGAAATCTTCCGTGCGAAATTTCGATTCGGCCTCCCTCATCAACCGACACGAGCGCATCCGAAAGTAATCCTTCCCGTTCGGCCGTCCTGGCATTAACGGCCTTTGGTTCGATTTGCAAAGGAAGCCTTCCCGTTTGGCGAAACTCAATCCGAATTGAAATGCCACGGACATGAATTGGACTTGATTTTCGCGTTCCCGCCCCCGATGCCACGAACAAAGTGCCGCTGCGCCAATCACCGCGAGATATGACCTTTCCAAGATCTTCTTTGGCCAAATCGATTTGAATTCTCCGAACCGGATCGCGGTTCTGGAAAATCGTCGGCGGCAAGATTGGTTGCTCGGCGAGCGCGGCCACTCTTTGCATAATCTCAGATGACGGTGAGATGAGATCGGCCGTCTGACAACCCGGCGCACCACCATCGGTGGCAGCGACTCCTTTCACTTCAGTCGTGGTCGAATCAAACAAAATCGGCTCGGCCTCAGCGAGACTCGTCAGCGGCTGAATCGGCCACTGCAGATTCTTTGCAAATCGCGATGAATCCACCAAACGGTTCCATCTATTTTCCCACTGCGGAATGCTCGATTTGAGAAAGGGCGGATCGCCGTCGTGCTTTAGGAACGCGGTCCACCCCGTGTAGATTGACGAGCGAACCGTCCAGGTCAGATTGATGAACGATGACTCATCCGCTCGCCGGTTCTCCTGCAACGGCCAATTGCCAAGCGAGGCAAGAACTGCCTCTCCGTCCCGTTGCTGCGTTGCGAAAAGTGAATTGAGTGTCAGCACTCCGGTGGGCGGCAATCCGCCGCCCTTGCCGCGTGCGAATTCAAATGCCGCCCTCGACGCGACGCCCGTGCACGAAATAAACCGAAGAACCCGCTCGAACGATTCTCCCCGACCGGCCCTCTTGCGTTTGACACTTGCCGCCGCAGCAGCCGACATCGATCCGCTGACCCGGATGATCGGAGCCATTCCTGAAATGAACAAACAATTGGACGCAACGAGATCACATGCTGCACCACTGGCCGCAATCGCTGTCAGATCCTCTCCCCGAATCAACACTCTGTCGAGCAGCAAACGCACCTGCTTGGAAACAGATTTCTTATCGGCAGGAAACGACGAACGGACCACTGTTGTCGGGCCGCGGCGTTTACCCAACAGCGTAAACGAACACTGTCGAATCGCCAAGTCGGAAGCGACCACGTCGAATAGGGTTACGGAGCCTTCCTCACCAAATCGCTCGGCCGATGCTGCCATATCGAGATTCAACAACGTCAGCGAACCGTCCGCCACGGTGACCACCGGTCTGGCGGGATCGTCCGTATCGGGTTGCAGGACGACAACCGGCGGCCCGTTCGGCTTGCCGGCAATGATGACTTTTTGCCCTCCGTTGATCTCAATCGGATTCAATTCGAACGGTCCCGCACCAACCAATTGGATGACACCGCCAGCTGAGGGCAATTGCTTGAGGGCCGCATTGATGTCGGAGTATTTCGAAACGGTCTCGCCAATACGTCCGACCGATAGCGTTTGTATCCCGGCAGCGTGCCCACTGACTTGTGGACTCTCCGGTGTGGCGAATTCCACAATCCACGGCGGCATGTACTCTTTCTCGCCGTCGCGACCAATTTCAATTGTCTTCAGTACGGTCGAGTCGGCCGTCGGTCGGATGTGAACGACAGCCCGCACGTCTTTCGGAATTGGTGTCTGCTCTCGTGCCGGCACATCGCCATTCGGACGACCGCCGTTGTTTGGATCGTTGCCACCGCCACTGTTATCTCCAGACGAACCACCATCCGCCGAGCCAGGAGCCGCGGGACCATCCCCGGACGGCACCATCCCATCACTCTCATCGTCAAACGACGTATTGCCACCGCGATCGACACTCACACCGCCGCTGTCGAACACACTGGAGAATTCCCGAATGAGCACCACAACCAAAACTAACAGACCGGCGATTGCCCCCAATCCGACAGCGTATTTAATCCAATCGTTGCTCTCATCCGGTGAATCGGCGACCGTCGCGTTTGCGGCAACGCCGGTCCGAACGCCAGCCGCTGCAGACGTCGGGGTGGTTCTCTGTGACTTCCTCGCTGAACTCCGCGACGATTTATCCGATTTGGATTTCGCGCTGCTTCTCGATGACTTCTCTGGCTTCTCCGGTTTCTCTGGCGTGTCCCGCGGCGTTTCTTCCGATGTGTCCCACGCCTCAGGTTCCGCGGAAGCCCTCGATTTGGTTTGAGATGAATTCTTTGTTGTGGTCCGTGACGACTCTCCTCTCGTCTCCCGCGCTTTGTCTCGCGAAGTTTTCGATGATTCTCCCGTCTTGTCCGGAGCTGTGTCTCCCGAAGTTTCCGATGATTCTGCCGTCGTGTCCCGCTTCCTGTCTCTCGAGGTATCCTTCGTTTTACTTCTCGAAGTGTCCCGCCCTTTGTCCCTCGATTTTGTTCTCGAAGCGGTCTCCGAGTTGGTGTCGTTCTCCGATCGAGCGGATGTGTCGCGGCTCGGTTGGGAATCACCGACATCGGAAATCGCCGCCAACAACTTATCGGCCGATGTCGCGGTCAGCGAGTTGACGTTCTCCAGATCGGCGAGCAACTCGGCCGGCGTTTGATAACGGTCGGCCGGTTTTCGCGCCATCATACGGTGCATCGTTTCGACGACGCCCTCGGGGACAGCCTCGTTCTCGTCGCGCGGATCGGGCCGCGACTTTGAGGCGTGATTGTACATTTTGTTGGTCAGGCTACCCGTGGCAAATGGAGGGGTGCCGGTCAGCATGTGGTACCAGGTACACCCCAGCGAATAGATGTCGCTGCGAATGTCGGCCAGTTTGCTGTCGCGCGCCTGCTCAGGAGACATATAATCAACGGTGCCAACCGTCATGCCGGCCCGTGTGATTCCGGTCTCGATCTCATCGTCCACCGACCGGGCCAGCCCCATGTCGGTTAACTTGACCGTTCCGCTACGCTGAATGAGCAAATTGGACGGCTTGATGTCGCGATGGACAATATTGCGAGCATGCAGATGGTCCAATGCACTTGCGACCTGTTTGATGATATCGATCGACCGCTTCACCGGCAGTACGCCCCGGCTGCCCAGCAGCTTGAAGACGTCGGTGCCTTCAACGTATTCCAGCGCGATATACAGGTACCCGTCGGCCTCGCCAGCTTCGTAAATCGTAACGATGTTGTCGTGTTTCAGTTGGGCCGCCGCGTGCGCCTCCGCCTTGAAGCGTTTGACCAGAGTGGCGTTCTTCGCCTTTTCACGCGGCAACATTTTCAACGCGACAGATCGTTTCAGTTGCGTATCGAGAGCGAGATAGACCGCCCCCATACCGCCGGCACCGATCTTCTTGCGAAGTTCGTACTTGCCCAGCTTCTGAACCGCAGGCCCACCGCCCTCTGGAGGCGTCGATGCGGCCAGCGGATCCTGACCGCCCTTGCCGGAAGCCGAAGCCATTCACGCTCCTCAAACTCTACAGAGACAGGACAACACAATATGCGGAACAATCACAGGCCGCTCAATTGATTTCGCTGGAAATGATATTTGGACCGCGCTTCGGCAATATCGCAAACGCAAATCGGCACCGGCCGTCAGAAAGCCACAGACGATCAGTGATTCACCGTTGAGTCGCGGCGATTCCCCCCGAACAGGATGTATTGCCAGAACACGAATGCGTCTGATTTGAAATTATGCACACTTGGAATCAGTCTACAGAATAGCAGAATCCGATCCGTCGCGTCAAAACTCTGGGACAAATTCCAGTAATTCGGTGGATTCGCTCCGTGTCATATCGCCCGATGAACTAACCGAAATCAATCCGGGATACGCTGGCACGTCCCATCGCAAGTCCTTCGTACGACTGGATTTCGCGTAGTCTGCACCGGACAAGGCGTGTTGACCGAGACTTCGTGCGCAGATATAGTCTCAACGCCGTTGCCGGAGACGGCTGATCCGGTTGGAATTCACTTCGGCAAGTGGCGTCCCTGACTGAATTGGTCTCGTTCGCTTCAGCGATAATTGAGCGAGCGAACGCGCCGTCGGCGGCATGCGGGAATCGATTATGAGCAGAATTCTTGTTACGGGGGCGGCCGGATTTATCGGCTTCCATGTCAGTCAGCGATTACTCGAACGCGGCGACTTGGTTGTTGGTCTCGATAACATCGGCGACTACTACGATCCTCAACTGAAGCGCGACCGGCTCGCACAACTGACGCCCCATGACGGTTTTTCGTTTCAACAAACGGACTTAGCCGACCGCGATGCGATTTCCGCTTTGTTTGCCGATGAAGCTTTCGACGCAGTGGTGAATCTGGCAGCACAGGCAGGCGTGCGCTATTCAATCGAAAACCCACACGCTTATATCGACAGCAATCTCGTTGGTTTCGTCAATATTCTCGAGGGCTGTCGTCGCAGTGGAGTCAAGCACCTCGTGTATGCGTCGTCGAGTTCGGTTTACGGCGCGAATACAAAAATGCCGTTCTCCGTCGGCCGTAGTGTCAATCACCCGCTGAGCCTTTACGCGGCCACCAAAAAGGCCAACGAGTTGCTGGCCCATACCTATAGCCACTTGTACGGCCTGCCGACGACCGGTTTGCGGTTCTTCACGGTGTACGGTCCGTGGGGCCGGCCCGACATGGCTTTGTTCAAGTTCACCAAAGCCATCATCGATGGCCGGCCGATCGACGTCTACAACCACGGAAAGATGCAGCGAGACTTCACATTCATCGACGACATCGTCGAAGGAGTCGTTCGAGTCGTCGATCGTATTCCCACGCCAAATGCTGATTGGTCCGGCGAAACACCGGACCCGGCCACCAGCTTTGTGCCGTACCGCGTTTACAACATCGGCAATAACAATCCCGTGGAACTCATGCGACTGATTACCGTCATCGAATCGTGCATTGGCAAAGAAGCAGAGAAGAACTTCATGCCGATGCAGCCGGGTGATGTGCCGGCCACATTCGCCGACGTGGACGATTTGATTCGCGACGTCGGCTTCAAGCCCGCCACACCGATCGAAGAGGGCGTATCTCGCTTTGTCGAATGGTATCGATCGTATTACAATGTGACCGAGTAGCAAATGACGTGTGACGCGGCGCGGCCGCATCCGGTTGTCGCCAGAGGCAGTTTTAAATCCCCTCTCCCCGGTGGGGGAGAGGGACAGCTTCAAAGCCGAAGGCGATTGAAGCAGGGTGAGGGCGGCCGATGCACCAGAAAACAGCCCTCACCCCAACCCTCTCCCAGAGGGAGAGGGGGTTTTGAAACTACCTCGAAGCACGGCCACTATTTCCCGTTGACCCGACCGAATTCGTTGAATTGGAAACCGACAAATGGCCATCTTGCCGGGACGACTGGGAACGCTGACCGCCCGCGATGTGATGACCGCCCAGGTCATTGTTGTCTACGAACAGGATACGCTGGAAACGGCAATGGCGACGCTCAAAGAGCATCACATTACCGGTGCGCCGGTTGTCGATGATGAAAACCGATTCGCGGGAATCTTCTCGATTTCGGACGTGATTCCGGGCGAAGGTCGAGTCGATTCCCTCATGCCGCCATTGGTCCACGGCGATGATAAAGTGACGTGGGAACTGTACGACCGCGCTGCCCCGAACGACCCGCAATTATCGACCGACAAGGTCTACTCCCGCATGTCGCAGCCGGTCACCTCGATCACCGTCAATGCGTCCCTGGTGGAAGCCGCCCGCGTCATGTGCGACGGCCATTGGCATCGAGTCCCCGTCGTTGACAAAGACGGATCGCTGGCCGGCATCATCTCCACATTGGACGTCCTGGCCGCCCTCGTCAACACCGCCGACGAACCGGGTTAGGCGTCGGCGTGTCGAAGAGGAACTCCCTCCGCCAGCTGCCTCACTGACCGCGAGGCGCGGAAGTGGTTGCGTCGATCTCTTTGATCCGTTTCTCGACGAGCGTTTTCTGCAATCCCGTCAATTCCCCGACCGCTTTGCCGTACCAGTGTCTGGCACGGGCCAGCCATTGGGTCTTCTGGATGCGGTTCGCTTTCTTCGACTGGGCGAGTTTCCACCAGGCATCGGCGGCGGCCTTCATTTGTTCGGCATTCGTTGGTTTGGTGATTTCCAATTCCACGACCGCTTTCAAATCGGCGTTATCACTTTTCGCCAAAAACGGCAGGCCGGCGGTCCAATCCTGTTTGATGAAACAGAGGTAACTTCCCCACAGCAAATTCGCTTTGGGATCGTCGGGGTTTTCGGCGAGCGTCTGGCTGGCCTTGGCGGCGTCATCGTCCCGTTGTTTCAGGGCGATAATCTTCCTGCGAACATCCAGGATCTCTTTGGCCAACGGCCGTTGCCGGAATTTCGTCGCTGTGCTGCTAGGAGCCTGTCCGGAAAGCCGTTGTGTGGCGGAGTCGGTGAGGTCTAGAATTTCAATCTTTTCGGTCGCTGTTCGGCTTGACCGTTGTTCTTTGTGGCCGGTTCGGAAGATGGGCTACCC
>Ga0114993_10001645_pt1 | contig 25465 bp, 24 predicted proteins | sample ArcticOcean_MG_C_FD_87042 | JGI IMG/M metagenome (GOLD analysis project Ga0114993, IMG submission 87042) | Marine microbial communities from western Arctic Ocean - ArcticOcean_MG_CB2_150 | ecosystem: Environmental > Aquatic > Marine > Oceanic | place: Arctic Ocean: Canada Basin | collected...
ATCGAGTGCCTCGAACGCCAGCATCAGTGACGCGACCGGCACACTTACGATCACCGATGACGACAGTATAGTTTTCACTGCCGCCAATATCACCACCAGTGCGAACGGCGCCGTCGATGTGCACGTCGCCGACATGGACGGCGACGGCGATCTCGACATCGTCTCGGCTTCTTATGAGAACGACACCATCGCCTGGTACGAGAACGATGGCGCGGCTGATCCCACCTGGACCGCCGCCGCTCGCTCTAGAGAAATATATCTCCGCCATTCGGGCTCAGGCATTGGCCGACATAATGGTCAGCGTCGCTTGAGGCGAGAAAGACGTAGGTCGGCGCGATTTCCTCGACCACACCGAAGCGGCCGCGCGGAATGGACTGGCGAATCGCTTCGATAATACCTGCATCCATGCCATCGAGGATTGGCGTCGTCGTCGCACCCGGCGCCACACAATTAACATTTATCCCGCGGTCACCGATTTCCAACGACAGCGAGCGCGTAAAGGAAACGATCGCGGCCTTGCTGGCGGTGTAGTGGGTGAGGCCGGGCGCGCCCTTATAGGCGAGTTGGGATGCCGTGTTAATAATTTTGCCATGACCCTGGGCATACATAAGCGGCAGAATCTTGTGGGTCATGAGAAAAACGCTGCGCAGATTAACGGCGATCATCTCGTCCCACATCTCGACGCTCATATCCTCAAGCATGGATGTCCGCCCGATGCCGGCATTATTGACCAATATGTCAATATGGCCGAACTCAGCCATAAACTGATCAATCATCGCCGATGTTTCATCGGCCTTGGAGACATCGGCACACAAGGCGACGGCGCGCCGCCCGCGCTGCGTCACTTCCGCCACCGCGGCTTCAGCATTTTCCCGTTGAGATTCGTTCGGGTAGTTGATCGCCACATCCGCGCCTTCGTCAGCGAATAATTGCGCCACCCGTCTGCCAATGCCGCTGCTGGCGCCGGTTATCAAGGCTGTTTTATTTTCTAATTTTCCCATTACGAAGCCTCCTCAAACAAAATTATTGTCCGGATATCAGAAGTTTCTCGGCTTCCTCCTGGAAGCGTTCAAAATAATCAAGCGTTGCCTTCTCTTCGTCGATCACATTGTCATGCTTGAAACAATGCACTAAATGGCCACCGCCGATATCATCGGCTTTTGGCATTTCGGCACGGCATTGCGTTTCGACGAAGGGGCAGCGGCTGGTGAGAAAGCAGCCCTCGGGCAAGTCAATCGGGCTTGGGATCTCCCCTTGTAGGCTGACTTCTGAGCTGCGCTCCAAATTCGTATTGGGCAGCAGAACGGAGGACAGTAAGCCGATACTGTAGGGATGGCGCGGGCGGCTAAAAATATCAGGCGCCGAGCCCTGTTCGACGATCATGCCAAGATACATCACCGCGACGCGGTGGCTGAGATATCGCACTGTGCTGAGATCGTGAGAGATGAATAGGTAGGCAGTATTGAGGTCTTTTTGCAAGCGGATCAACAGATCGATGATTTCAGAGCGCGCCGTGGGGTCGAGCGCGGATGTGGGCTCGTCGAGAACGATCAAATCCGGATTAGTGATAATGGCGCGTGCAATGCCAACACGCTGTTGCTGACCAGCACTGAGTTCAGCCGGGTATTGGTACAAAGAATCTTCACCCAGGCCGACGCGCCGAGCGATTTCGCGCACCCGCTTTTCCCGCTCCTCACGCCGTTCGCCGAGCGAGCGCAGCGGTTCACCGATGGTCACGCCAATGCGAACGCGCGGGTCGAGAGATTCCGCCGGCTCCTGGAAAACCAATTGAATTTTGCCGAGTAAATTCTTGCCGCGTACATTGTTGCGCTTGTCAATTTTTTCGCCGTGGAAAGAGATATCGCCGCCGGTCGGGTTGATCAGCCCGAGGATACAGCGCCCAACCGTGGTTTTGCCGGAGCCAGATTCGCCCACCAGTGATAAAGTTTCACCGCGCGCCACCGTGAAGCTCACATCATTTACCGCCTGGACAACGGAGCGCGAACCGGCAATAGGAAAGTGCTGGATTAAATTTTTAACGGTCAGAACATCGGACATAATCTAACGCTCCACCGGGTGATGGCAGCGCACGCCATGTGCCTCGCCGCTCGTGCGCAATAACGGATGCTCGGCCCAGCATTTATCGCTGGCGCGTACGCAGCGCGGCGCAAAATAACAGCCTTCGCCACTTGCCCCTTCTGGCGGCGCTTCTGCTGCCTTGCTCCACATGCCGCGCAATTTCGGATTATGTGAAAATGCCGACAGCAACATTACGCTATAGGGATGTTGCGGATTGTTGAAAAAGTTTTTGGTTTCGGCAAGTTCGACGATTTCACCGGCAAAAATGATCGCGACCTTATGGCAATAATGTGCCGTGATGCCGATATCGCGGGTGATGAACAGCATCGAGGCGCCTTGCTGCTGCACCAAATCCTGCAAGAGCTCCAACACTTGAGTTTGAACCGTTACATCCAGACCGCTGGTGGCATCGTCGGAGATAATAAAACGTGGTGAGCAGATCAGTGCAATGGCCATAACCACGCGCTGTGCCATGCCGCCGCTTAGCTCGTGCGGGTAGGCTTTGAAACGGCGCAATGGGTCGGGGATTTGCACAGCCTCCAGCATGGCAAGTGCCATGGCCTTGGCTTCCTTGCGCGGCAGGGAGAGATGATAGCGCGCCACATTGGCGATTTGCATGCCAACCGTTACCAGTGGGTTGAGCTCGGTGCGCGGATTGGGGATGACCATGGCGATATCGTTACCGCGCAGCGTGCGCAATTCTTTCTCATTCAGCGTGGCTAAGTCCTGTCCGTCATATTCTATCCGCCCGCTATCAACACGCCCCGGCTGCGAGATCAATTGCATAATCGAGCGCGCCAATGTGGTTTTGCCGGAGCCTGATTCGCCAACCAAGCCGATGATCTCGCCTTTGCTTATCTTAAGGTCGAGACCTCTCAATGCATGTACAGGGTCGGCTTCATAAATCGGATAGGAGACATTGAGTTTCTCAATGTTGAGAATCGTGCCGGCTTCGGAATTTTCCACCATGTTTAACCCCTGACCCTGGGGTCGATGGCAAAATAAATCAGATCGACAATCAGATAAATGATGAGGGAGAGCACGGCGGAGAAGAAGACGAAACCGAGAACCGGATTGATGTCGGCATTGAGTACGCCCTGCACGGCATATTGCCCGGCGCCGCCCCAACTGAAGACGATCTCGACCAACACCGCACCGCCAATCAGGAAGCCGTACAGTACACTTACAATCGTCACCACTGATGGCAGCGAGTTGCGCAAGGCGTGGCGGATGATGATCGCTTTCGGCAGGCCGCACATTTCTTCATAGCGGCTGTAATCGGATTCGAGCATGCGGTCCATGGTCGATTGGGTCATCTTGAGAATGGGACCGCCGCTGATCAGGCCGAGCGTGAGGACCGGTAGTATAAGATGCCCGGCAGCGGAACTCAGTGCCTGCCAATTGCCATCCAACAGGCTATCGATTAACAGGGCGCCGGTGATGGTCGGTGGCGGAATGGTAAAAAAGTCGAGGCGGCCAAGCGGCGGCGGGACCCAGCCGAGGATGGTGTAGAAGAAAAAGATTAATACCAGGGCCAGCCAGAAATCCGGCAGGGCGCCGGCAAGGAGGCCGTAATAATCAGAGAATTTTGCCAGGATGCCACGCTTCAAATAGGCAGCGCCGACGCCAAGCGGCACGCCGATCAGCAGGCCAAGAATAAGGCCAAGGGTAATCAGTTCAAGGGTTGCCGGCATGCGTAAAAATAGGTCTTCGGTCACCGGCCGCGTAGTTTGCCAAGATCGACCGAGATCGCCGTGCAATACTAAATTCTCGATATAGATTAAGAATTGCTGCGGCACGGAGAGATTGAGCCCCATATCGGCGCGCAATTCTTCCAGCGTGCTCTCCGACGCCATAGGCCCGAGCATCATCACCGCCGGATCGCCCGGAATAAGCTTCACTAAAAAAAAGCTAACCAGGATAATGCCGAGCAATTGCGGCCCGATGAATATCATGCGTTTGCCGATATAGCGCATTATCCGCATATCAGGATTCCTTGGCGCGGTGCTGGCGCATGTTGCCGGATAGTGCGCGCCGTCGCGCCGGATCGGCCAACACCTCAACGCTGGCGCCAACTAGAGCAAAACCGAATACGGTGACCGCCAGCGCGATACCCGGGAAAACGGAAGGCCACCATTGGCCGGTGATGATATTTTGAAAGCCCATGGCGATCATGCTGCCCCATTCTGGCGTCGGCGCGACAACACCTGCGCCGACGAAACTGAGGCCAGCCGTGAGCAGCACCGACCAGCCGATATTGACCGAAAGCTGGGCCAGCACTGGTGCCATGGAATTGGGAATGACATGGCGCAGGATAATAAATCTATCCGGTGTGCCGGCGACATAGGACGCCTCAACAAAGCGCATCCTGCGGATCGACATCACTTGCGAGCGCATTAGGCGGAGATAGATCGGGATATTCAGAAAGGCGATGGCGGCGATGATACTTTGTAGGCTTTGGCCAAATATGGCAACCAGGGCAATGGCAAAGACAAACACCGGAAAAGCCTGCAGCACGTCAGCAGAGCGCATGACAACGCCGGAAAAGAAACTGGGAGCACCACCAACCTCCTGATAATAGCCAACCGTGGCGCCGATCAGCGAGCCGACAACGGCAGAGATCGCGGTGCCGGCGATGGCAATGGTGAGGTCGATTCTTGGCGCGTAGATGATGCGCGAGAATATATCCATGCCGGTCGCGTCGGTGCCGAGCAAATGGCGCCAACTGGGCGGCTGGAGAAAATCTGTCGGATTTGCCGTTTCCGGCGGATAGGGGGCGATCAGCGGGGCGAAGATCGCCATCACGATAACCGAGACAACGATGCCGTAGCCGACGGCAAACATCGGACGGGCGCGCAGTACAGCCAGTAAGAAGCGAAACCCTTGCAGAAAAACCTGGGCGCGCCCGCCAATCGTGCTTGGGCGACGCCCCACATGAGCGTCGGGATCTGAGGCATCAGGGTTTGTGGCGCGCGCGTCGGCGTCGTCGTCTGAAATATGTGTCATATGCGGATTGCGCCAGGTTGCCGGGCCGCCAAAAGAGCGGCCCGGCGTCTCTCCCGTAGCTTACTACTTAGCTCGCCCGGTAGAAGTCCTGGAAGCGCATGTTGTTCGAGGTGTAATAGGTCCACCCCATGAGATCTTTTGAACGCGCCATGGTGTAGCCGGGGGATATACCAAAGACCCAAGGAGCCTCCCGCATGACATGTTTCTGCACTTCATCCATCATTTCGAGGCGGGCCGCTTGATCGTTGGTCTTTGCCGCGCCATCGATTAATTCATCGACCCGAGCATTTTCGTAATTGCTGTAATTGATGAAGGATTTGGAGTGGAAGTAGAGATTCATCGAATAGCCGGGATCTGGGCACCAGGGTGAATCCACATAGAAGATCATCGGCTGCTTACGCTCGCTGACATTATTGTAAAACGTCGCCGCCGGAATCTTATTCAGTTCCAGATTAACGCCGATTTCCCGAAGTGCACTCTGATAGAGAATGGCCATCGGCTCCTGCACCGGATCGCCTGCGTTATAGGACAAGCTGGTGGTGAATCCGTCGCCGTGACCTGCGCCTTTTATCAGTTCACGCGCGAGGTCCAGGTCTTGCTTGCCATATTCCCAGTAATCGTCGTTATAACCGGGATAGAGATCTGGCATGCAGGCGGTGAGGGGGCTTGCGAGATCCTGGAACACGGTTTTGACGATCTGCTCTTGCGGGAAGGCAAAATTCATCGCCCGGCGAACGTCGATACTATCAAATGGCTCCATCTTGGCATTCAGCTCAATCCAGATCATGAATGTTGCCTGAATCGTCTCGACCGCTACATTCGGCGCGTTTCTGAGCGCTATGATCTCCAACGGTTGGAGATACTGAGCGATATCCACGGCGCCGCCCTGTAAAAGCTGCGCCCGGTTGGCGGATGTAGGCACTTCCTTAAAAATGACATTTTCCATGGCCGGCTTACCGCCGTAATAATCGGCCCGGCCCTTGTAGACCGCTTGCTGGCCGCGCACGAGAGAGGCCAGCTCATAGGGGCCAAAGCCCGCTGAATTATTTTCCAGGAAGCTTCTACCCCATGGGTCTTCGTCGGTCGCGACTTCCTTCAGTTTTGTGGAATCGTAAATCGGGTTATAAAGGTTGGGTTGCAGCTTGAGCAGCAGCGGGTTGGGATTGTCGAGATTGAAGGAAACCGTATGGCTGCCCTCAGCTTTAACCTGTTCGGGCCGCGTCAGGTCGATGGTGTTGCAGTAAAAGCCACCGATGGCGCCGAGCGCTAATTTGCGGTGCCAGGTCCAGACCACGTCTTCGGCGGTCAGTTCATTGCCCCAATTGCTCTTCACGCCCTTGCGCATGTGAAATTTGACCGACGTGCCATTGGGATCGACTTCCCAGCTTTCGGCCAGCTTGCCGACTAAATTTACGCCGCCTGGCTTGTCGGGATAATCGGTGATGTCCTCGCGTGACGCGGTGGGAACCCCGGCATCGGGTTTTTTCTCGAACGCAACCAGCCCATCATACAGGCAGGCGACGGCTTCAAAGGTGCCGAGGCTGACGTCATATTCAGAATCAAGGCTTTGCGGCGTGGCTGGTGCTGCGACCACCATGGTATTGGCCCGGTCCTGGGCCTGCGCCTGACCGAGGCTGAGCGCACCCGGTGCCAGCGCGGCACCGGCAACTGCAGCGCTGCCTTTGAGAATAGTACGGCGGCTTACTTTAAATGTGTGGCTGCTATCTTTAGACATGGTAATCTCCTTGTTGATTCCCGTGAAAATTTTTAGTCACGTTAACGTAGGGTAGAGTAAATGCCCATTACGATAATTATATAGCAATTTGTTGAAGTGACCATCGCTGAGATTGCTGTATTCAGCGCCAACTCACGAGCATTTACCGGTGCCGTCACGCCGCTAAACATTCCAAATGAGGACTGCGGGAAGTAAATAATTCCACGCCCGGCAAGAAGCCGGGCTTACGCAATGTAGCGCCGCTCAATCTCATCGCTATCGCCGCCGTCGTACCGCCTTTCCACGACCAGCGCCGCGATTAGCCTGGTCACGGCGGTTGCCGGGCTTGGCGCAGCTTTCCGGCTGGCAGGGCTGGCGTACGCGAATAAGTCTCAAACAAAGCCTCGATAAAGGCAGTGTTCGAACCGTGTAAAAACGATGTGTCGTGCTTGTTCATGCCAAATCCGCCGCTTTTGCGGCCGGGTGGGATCAGCTTTTTAGCAATTCCACCATGGTGGTGCCAATACCGGCGGGCGATTGCGATACCGCGATACCGGCGTTTTTCATCGCCTCGATTTTATCGCCCGCGCCGCCTTTGCCGCCTGAGATGATCGCGCCGGCATGGCCCATACGCCGGCCTGGCGGCGCCGTCAGCCCGGCAATGAATCCAACCACAGGCTTCTTAACTTTCTCTGAAGCCAAAAACGCCGCCGCATCTTCTTCCGCGCTGCCGCCGATCTCGCCGATCATGACAATCGCTTCGGTCTGCGCGTCCGCCAGGAACAACTCCAGGCAGTCGATGAAATTGGTGCCGTTCACCGGATCGCCGCCGATGCCGATACAGGTCGATTGGCCAAGCCCGGCGGCCGTCGTCTGCGCCACAGCTTCATAAGTAAGCGTGCCGGAGCGCGAGACAATACCCACGCTCCCCGTGCGATGTATGTGCCCCGGCATAATACCAATCTTGCACGCCCCCGGCGTGATGATGCCGGGGCAATTGGGCCCGATCAGCCGGCTCGCCGAGCCATCGAGCGCGCGTTTGACCCGCACCATGTCGAGCACCGGAATACCCTCGGTGATGCAGACAATCAGCCCGACCTCGGCGTCGATCGCTTCCAATATCGCATCCGCCGCATAGGCCGCCGGCACATAGATCACACTGGCATCGGCCGCTGTTGCCGCCATCGCATCGCCCACCGTGTTGAACACCGGCAAATTGAGATGCGTGGTCCCGCCTTTGCCCGGCGTCACGCCGCCGACCATGCGGGTGCCATAGGCAATCGCTTGTTCGGAATGGAACGTGCCTTGCGCGCCGGTAAACCCCTGGCAGAGGACTTTGGTCTCCGAACCGACCAAAACCGCCATCAGCCTACCTCCGCCACGGCGGCGACGATCTTCACCGCCGCATCGCCTAAATCATCGGCCGAAATAATGGCGTATCCGCTGTCCGCGAGGATCGCCTTGCCCTCATCCACATTGGTACCTTCGAGGCGCACCACCAGCGGCACCGAAATGCCGATTTCACCGGCCGCCGCGACAATGCCTTCTGCAATCACATCGCAGCGCATGATGCCGCCGAAAATATTGACCAACACGCCTTTCACATTGCTGTCGGCAAGCAGGATTTTAAATGCCTCGGTCACGCGCTCGCGCGTCGCCCCGCCGCCAACATCGAGGAAGTTGGCCGGCGCGCCGCCGTTCAGCTTGATGATGTCCATCGTTGCCATCGCCAGGCCAGCGCCGTTCACCATGCAGCCGATCGAACCGTCGAGCTTGATATAGTTGAGCTCATGCTCCGCCGCCCGGCGCTCCGCCGGGTCTTCCTCGCTTTCGTCGCGCAGCGCCGCGATATCAGGGTGGCGGTAAAGCGCGTTGTCGTCGAAGTTCATCTTTGCGTCGAGGGTTAGCAGATCGCCCTCAGCCGTCACCACCAGCGGGTTGATCTCCAGCATCGAAGCATCGCTGCCGAGCATCGCGTCATAAAGCGCCGGGAACAGCTTGAGCGCCGCTTTGAATGATTTGCCTTCAAGCCCCAGGCCAAACGCCAGCTTGCGCGCATGAAACCCCTGGCAGCCGCTCGCCGGATCGATGGTGACGGTGATGATCTTCTCCGGGCTTTCCTCGGCCACCTGTTCGATCTCCACCCCGCCTTCGGAGGAGGCCATGAAGGCCACCCGCCCGGTGGTGCGGTCGATCACCGCGCCGACATAAAGCTCATTGGCGATATCGCAGCCTTCCTCGATAAACACCCGGCGCACTTCCTTGCCGGCTGGCCCGGTTTGATGCGTCACCAAAACCTTGCCGAACATCCCTTCAGCAGTTGCCACCGCTTCCTCAGCGCTCTTGCATACCTTTACGCCACCGGCCTTGCCGCGCCCGCCGGCATGAATTTGCGCCTTCACCACCCACACAGGCCCGCCCAGCTCGGCGACCGCCGCGGCTGCCTCGCCCGGCTTCAGCACCGCCGTGCCGCGCGCAATCGCCACGCCGTACCCGGCGAGCAGACTCTTGGCCTGATGTTCGTGAATGTTCACAGACTTCTGGCTCGGTTTTCGTGATAGTTCATGCGCGGTTTACTTCTTCTTCTTCAGCGCCTTGATCGCGGCAATCAGCCCTTCAACCGCGCGCACCGATTTATTGAAGGCAGCTTTCTCGCTGCGGTCGAGCTTGATCTCAAGGATCCGCTCGACTCCGCCGGCGCCAATCACCGCCGGCACGCCAACATAGACACCCTTGACGCCATATTGGCCGTTCAATTGCGCGGCGCACGGCAGCACCCGCTTCTTATCCTTGAGATAGGATTCAGCCATCTGGATCGCCGCCGAAGCCGGCGCATAAAACGCCGATCCGGTTTTCAACAGCCCAACGATCTCGGCCCCGCCGTCGCGCGTGCGCTGCACAATCTCATTGAGCCGTTTCTGCTTCATCCAGCCCATCTTCACAATGTCCGTAAGCGGTATACCCGCCACCGTGGAATAGCGCGTGAGCGGCACCATGGTATCGCCGTGCCCGCCGAGCACAAACGCCGTCACATCCTCGACAGAAACACCCAATTCCTCCGCCAAAAAGTAACGGAAGCGCGCTGAATCAAGTATCCCGGCCATGCCCACCACCCGCTTGGCCGGCAGCCCGCTCGCCTTCTGCAGCACCCAAACCATCGCGTCGAGCGGGTTGGTGATGCAGATCACAAAAGCGCCCGGGCAATATTTCTTAATCCCGGCGCCAACCTGTTCGATGACATGCGTGTTGATGCCCAACAGATCGTCGCGGCTCATCCCCGGCTTGCGCGGCACCCCGGCCGTGACAATCACCACATCGGCGCCCCTGAGCGCGGCATAGCTATTGGTGCCGGAAAGCGCCGAATCAAACCCTTCAATCGGCGAGGACTGAATGAGATCAAGCGCCTTGCCCTGAGGGATGCCCTGAATGATGTCAAACATCACCACATCGCCAAGCTCCTTGAGCCCAGCCAAATGCGCCAACGTCCCGCCAATATTCCCCGCGCCAATAAGCGCGATTTTGCTGCGTGCCATGATTTTCTCCCGATGCGTAGGCGCGGGTTTTTACGCCGAATGTAGGGGTGGTGCAAGCTATCCGGCGTCAGCGCGGGCAGATATTTGTAGTGCTTGGTCGCCGCGTTACCGCCGCGCCACCATCATCTTCTTAATCTCGCCAATCGCCTTGGCCGGATTTAGGCTTTTCGGGCAGGTCTTCGTGCAGTTCATGATGGTGTGGCAGCGGTATAGGCGGAACGGGTCTTCGAGATCGTCTAGCCGTTCGCCGGTCGCCTCGTCGCGGCTGTCGATTAGCCAGCGATAGGCCTGCAATAGGATCGCCGGGCCGAGGTAACGCTCGCCGTTCCACCAATAGCTTGGGCAGGCGGTCGAGCAGCAGGCGCACATAATGCACTCATAGACGCCGTCGAGCTTGGCACGGTCTTCCGGGCTTTGCAGCCGTTCGCGGTTGGACGGGGCCGGCGAGTCCGTTTTCATCCACGGCTCGATTGAGGTGTATTGCGCGTAGAAGGTGGTCATGTCCGGCACCAGGTCTTTGATCACCGGCAGATGCGGCAGCGGATAGATGCGCACTTCACCCTTCACCTCACTGATCGGCTTGGTGCACGCCAGTGTGTTGGTGCCATCGATATTCATGGAGCACGAGCCGCAGATACCCTCGCGGCAGGAGCGCCGGAAGGTGAGCGACGGGTCCTGGTCGCCCTTCATCTTGATCAGCGCGTCGAGCACCATCTGGCCGCAATCCTCGGTATCGACATCGAAGGTGTCGGTGCGCGGGTTGTCGCCCGAATCCGGATCATAACGGTAGACCTTGAAGCGCCGCGTCTTGCCGGCGCCGTCGGGCGCCTTGTGGTGGCGGCCCTTCTTGATCTTGGAATTCTTGGGCAGAAGAAATTCAGCCATATTTTTGATCCTTACGCGGCGGCCGCGGTCGCGGCGCTTACTCAGTAAACTCGTTTTTTCGGTGGAATCGCTTCGATTTCGTCGGTGAGCGGCTGCATGTGGACGGGGCGGTAGTCGATTTTTATGTCTTCGCCGTTGTCGTCCAGCCAGACCGCCGTGTGTTTCATCCAGTTTTCATCGTCGCGCTCGGGGAAATCCTCGCGCGCGTGGCCGCCGCGGCTTTCCTTGCGGTTGATAGCCGATTTCAGGGTGACCGTCGATTGGCGCAACAGATTGTCGAGCTCGATGGTTTCCACCAGGTCAGAATTCCACACCATCGAGCGGTCGCTCACCTTGATGCCGTCGCGGAAGCCCTTCCAGATGCCCTCAAGCTTGGTATCGCCTTCTTCCATAATCTCTTGGGTGCGGAACACGCCGGCATGGGTCTGCATCGTGCGCTGCATGTCGAGGCGGATTTCGGCGGCGCCGGTGTCACCGCTGGCGTTCCGCAAATGATCGAACCAGTCGAGGCTCTTGTCCAACGCGCCAGGGGCGAGCGGCGCGAGCGAGGCGCCGGGGTCGACCACTTTGGCCGACTGTTCAGCGCAAGCGCGCCCGAAGATCACCAGATCGAGCAGTGAGTTAGAACCCAGGCGATTGGCGCCATGCACCGACACGCAGGCCGCTTCGCCGGCGGCCATCAGGCCGGGGACGACGCTGTCCGGGTTACCGTCTTTCAGGGTCACCATTTCGCCGAGATAATTGGTCGGGATGCCGCCCATATTGTAATGCACCGTCGGGATCACCGGGATCGGCTCCTTGGTGGCGTCGACGCCGGCGAATACCTTGGCGGTCTCAGTGATGCCGGGCAGGCGCTCATGCAGCACCTCAGGGCCGAGATGGTCGAGCTTCAAGTGGATATGGTCTTTGAGCGCGCCGACGCCGCGGCCCTCGCGGATTTCGAGCGTCATCGAGCGGCTGACCACGTCGCGTGAGGCCAAATCCTTGGCGCTCGGCGCATAGCGCTCCATGAAGCGCTCACCTTCCGAGTTCACCAGATAGCCGCCTTCGCCGCGTGTGCCCTCGGTGATCAACATGCCGGCGCCGTATACCCCGGTCGGGTGGAACTGGATGAACTCCATATCCTGAAGCGGCAGGCCGGCGCGCAATACCATCGCGTTGCCATCGCCGGTGCAGGTATGCGCCGAGGTGCAGGAGAAATAGCTGCGGCCGTAGCCACCTGTGGCAATGATCACCATCTGCGCGCGGAACAGATGCAGCGAGCCATCGTCGAGGTTCCAGGCGAGCATGCCCTGGCAGCTGCCGTCCTTGCCCATGATGAGGTCGAGGGCGAAATATTCGATGTAGAACTCGGCCTTGTGGCGCAAGGATTGCTGGTAGAGCGTGTGCAGAATCGCGTGGCCGGTGCGATCCGCCGCGGCGCAGGTACGTAGCGCCGTGCCTTCGCCGTAATTGGTCGTCATGCCGCCAAAAGCGCGCTGATAGATGCGCCCGTCCTCGGTGCGCGAGAACGGCACGCCGTAATGCTCCAGCTCGATCACCGCTTGCGGCGCCTCTTTGCACATATATTCGATCGCGTCCTGGTCGCCGAGCCAGTCCGAGCCCTTGACCGTGTCGTACATATGCCAGCGCCAATCGTCCTCGCCCATATTGCCGAGCGCCGCCGACATGCCGCCTTGTGCGGCGACGGTGTGGCTGCGCGTCGGAAAGAGCTTGGAGACGCAGGCGGTTTTCAGGCCGAGTTGCGCCAACCCGAAGGTGGCGCGAAGGCCGGCGCCGCCGGCGCCGACAACAACAACGTCGTAGTTATGTTCGGTAATCGGATAGGCTGCGCTCATGCCGTTCAGCCCCCAAACGCAACGGCGACGGTCGAATAAACCGCCGCCACGGCGCCGATGATGCAGCCGAGATTAATCATGACGAGGAATGTCCATTTGACCGCCTTTTTGTGTACGTAATCCTCGATCACGGTCTGGAGGCCGAGTTTGAGGTGATAAAACAGCGCGCCGACGAAGATCAGCATCAGAATCGCCGCCACCGGGCCGGAAAGCCAGTCTTGGAACGCCTCATAAGTCGCGCCGCCGACAACCAGCCACCAGATCGAGGCGACGAACCACAGCGATAACGGCACCAACAGGATCGCCGTCAGGCGCTGCCACCACCAGTGATCGGCGCCCTCCTTGGCGGAACCCAAATGCCGCACGCGGGCCAACGGGGTCTGAATGCTCATGACCGTTCCCTCATGGTATTAGCCGGTAAAATAGAAATAGAGGCCGAGACCCCAGGAAAGCCCGAACAGGCCGAACGACGCCAGCACCATCAACACGCCCGACGCATATGTGGTGCGCAGTTCAAAGCCGAGGCCGACATCCCAGAACAGGTGCCGGATGCCGTTGCAGAGATGATAGAACAGGCAATAGGACCACGCCGCGAGCAGCGCGTATCCCAACCAAGAAGTCAGAAACCATTGCGACCAGGCGTAATATTCCGGCCCCGCCGCTGCGGTCAGCAGCCAGCAGCACAACATCGCCGCACCGGTGGTGAGGAACACGCCAGTCAGGCGGTGGAATATCGATAGAATGGATGTGAGCTGCGGGCGATAGACCTGCAGATGCGGCGAAAGCGGGCGATCCCTGAGTGCCATAGTTCTTCTCTCCCGGTACGCCGCCCGCGCGGCGGCCGAATCCCTACGCAGAATGAAGGATTTAAGACCGCCCGCCCCGGCCAGTCAACAATCGCTCGAAGCGCTCCTAGCCGGCGATCATTTTCTCCAGCGCCGCGGCGAGGCGCGAAAAGACGCCCGGCCAATCGCCAAAGCTGGCTTGGCGGAACAGCCGCAGTGACGGATACCACGGGCTGTCCTCGCGCTGCATCAGCCAGCGCCAGTCCGGGGTATAGGGAATCACCACCCAGCATGGCTTGCCGAGCGCGCCGGCAAGGTGACAGACTGAAGTGTCGACGCTGATCACCAGGTCGAGCGCCGCGACCAGCGCTGCCGTGTCGGCGAAATCGCTGATGTTCGGGCTATGGTCGCGGATCAGCCCGGCGCACCCGGTCGCGGCTAGATCGGCGCTGCGCGGGCCGACCTGGAGGCTGTGAAACGCCACACAGGCGTGCCCAGCAGGTCGATAAAGGGTTCGATCCCGGCGCTCCGATTGCGGTCGTTGCGGTGGCTCGGCTTGCCGGCCCAGGCAATGCCGACATTGAGCCGCTTGGTGTCGAGCATTTCGGCGAATTTTTCGCCGCGCGCTGCATCTGCTTTCAAATAATCGCCGGGCGCGGGAATGCTATCGAGATCGGTCTTAAAAATTCGCGGCAGGCTGAGGAGCGGCGCGTGCACGTCGAACGTGGGCAGGGGAGCGTCGCGCGCGACAACTTGCTCGACCCCCTCGAGTTGCTCAAACAGCGCCACCAGCGGCGTTTGGCATTCGAGGATCACGCGCCCGCCCTTCGCCGCCACCAACCCGCCCTTCGCCGCCACCAATGAGGCATAGCGCGCGAATTGAATGCTGTCGCCCATGCCTTGCTCGGCATGTAAGAGGATCACGCGGCCGTCGAGCGCGGCGCCGTTCCAGGCTGGCTTGTCGAAACGCCGCGGCTTATTTTCCGGCAGCTGCCAGCGCCACTCATATTCGTCGAAGCCCTGTCTCAGGTCGCCCTTCATCAGCCAGGCGAGCGCCAGGTCCCAATGGGCGTCGGTATAGTCCGCCTTGCGCCGCACTGCTTCTTCGAGATAGGCGATGCCTTCGTCGAACTTGCCCTGGTCCTTGAGCACCAGGCCCAAATTATAACGCGCTTCGAGATAGTTTGGGTCGACCGTCAATGCCTGCCGGTGGCTCGCCTCCGCCGCGTCATGCCGCCCAAGCGCGCGCAACGCATTGCCGAGGTTGGAATGGCTGCCGGGATCGTCCGGATTGAGCGCGATAGCGCGGCGGTAGCTTGCCGCCGCGGCGTGGAAAGCGCCCTTGGCACGCAACGCCACACCCATATTGTTTAGCGCTTGCGAATAGTCGCTATCGATATCGAGGCTTCTGACATAGCCCGCGATTGCTTCGTCGAGCTGGCCTGCGCGATGGGCGCTGACCGCCTTGTCGAAAATCCGCTGCGCGCGCTTGGCGCGTTTTTTTGCGCTTTCGCTCATGCCGGCCAGGGCAACCGCCCGCTAGTGGACAGAATCCATATGGTCGCGGATCAGCTCCTCGGCGATTTGCACGGCATTGAGCGCCGCGCCTTTGCGCAAATTATCCGAGACAACCCACATATTGAGGCCATGCGCCACGCTCTCATCCTGGCGGATGCGCGAGATGAAGGTGGCGTCCTCGCCGGCGCAGTCGCTCGGCGTCACATAGCCGCCGTCGCTGCGCTCATCGACCACGATGACGCCCGGCGCCGCGCTCAACGCGTCACGCGCCTGAGTTTCGCTCAGGCGGTCGTGAAATTCGACATTCACCGCCTCGGCATGGCCGATAAAGGTCGGCACCCGCACGCAGGTGGCGCTCACCAAAATATCCGGATCGAGAATTTTCTGGGTCTCGTACATCATCTTGGTTTCCTCCCGCGTCGAGCCGTCCGGCATAAAGCTGTCGATCTGCGGAATCACATTGAAAGCGATGGTTTTCGGAAAAATCACCGGCTGCTTGCGGTCGTTCATGTAGATCGCCCGTGTATGGTCGAACAATTCATCCATCGCGTCCTTGCCTGAGCCCGAGGCCGATTGATAGGTCGAAACGACCACCCGCTTGATCGGCGCCAAATCATGCAGCGGCTTCAACGCCATCACCATCTGGATGGTCGAGCAATTGGGATTGGCGATGATGTTGCGCTGGCGGAAATCGGCCAGCGCTTCGCGGTTCACCTCCGGCACAATCAGCGGAACATCCTCGTCCATGCGGAATTCGCTGGTGTTATCGATCACCACGCAGCCGGCTTCAGCAGCGCGCGGCGCGTGCTGGCGCGAGACCGGCGAGCCTGGTGAGAACAGGCCGAAATCGACGCCGTCGAAATCGAAATCGTCGAGCGCCCGCACCGTAAGGACCACATCCTCGCCGAACGAAACTTCCTTGCCGACCGAGGCGCGCGACGCCAGCGCCACAACCTCATCGGCCGGAAAATTGCGCTCCGCCAACGTCTTAAGGATTTCCCGCCCGACATTGCCTGTGGCGCCCACAACTGCAACTTTGTAGCCCATTACGTTCCGTCCTTAATTTTTCGCCAAACGCCAAGCCCGAAGCGCCCAGCATCAAACACCGGCGCGCCGCTGTTCGTCTTAAGCGCTGAGTTTGCCCATTTCGCGCAGCACTGCGTCGCCCATCACATTGGTCGAAACCCGGGCGGTTTTCTCCTGCATGATATCGGCGGTTCGAAGCCCGCCTGCAAGGACATTTTTAACCGCCTGTTCGACCAGATCGGCTTCGGCCTTCATATCGAAGGAATAGCGCAGCATCATCGAATAGCTCAGCATCATCGCTACCGGGTTGGCCAGCCGCTGGCCGGCAATGTCGGGCGCCGAGCCATGCACCGGCTCGTACAGTGCTTTCCGCTGCCCGTCCGCGTTGGGCGCACCGAGCGAGGCGGAGGGCAACATGCCGAGAGATCCGGTCAGCATCGCGGCGCAGTCCGAAAGGATATCGCCGAACAGATTGCTGGTGACGATCACATCGAATTGCTTGGGATTACGCACCAACTGCATGGCGCAATTATCGGCATACATATGATGCAGCTCGACATCGGAATATTCGGCTTGGTGCAGGGCGGTCACGACCTCGCGCCAAAAGACGCCAGACTCCATGACATTGGCCTTCTCCACCGAATGCACCTTGTTGGACCGCTTGCGCGCCAGTTCGAACGCGACGCCGGCCACGCGTTGGATTTCCGGCTCGGTATAGACCTCCGTATCGAAGGCGCGACGCGTGCCGTCGGGCAGCGTATCGGTGCCGCGCGGGGCGCCGAAATAGACCCCGGCGGTGAGTTCGCGCACGATCATCAAGTCGAGGCCGGAAACCACTTCCGCTTTCAGCGTCGAGGCATCGGCGAGCGCGTCGAACACCGTGGCCGGGCGCAGATTGGCGAACAAATCCATTTCCTTGCGCAGGCGCAGCAAGCCGTTCTCAGGCCGCTCTTCGCGCGGCACATTGTCCCATTTTGGCCCGCCGACGGAACCAAACAGCACCGCATCGGCGGCTATCGCGTCGGCCATAGTCTCGTCGGTCAGCGAGGTGCCGTGCGCATCGTAAGCCGCGCCGCCGACGAGGCCCTCCTGGACATCGAACGCGGTGCCGCGCCGATCGTTCATCCAGTCGATCATACGGGCCGCTTCTTGCATCACTTCGGGGCCGATGCCGTCGCCCGGCAGCATCAGGATTTTTCTGTTTGTTGTCATATACTTGTCCGCCTATACAGGTGCGTCTATACTGCGCGATATAGCCACGGTAGGGCCGCTTTCTGCCGCGCTTCGAAGGCGCTGATCTCCGCGTCTTTTTGCAGCGTAATTTCAATATCGTCGAGGCCGTTCATGAGGCGGTGCTTGCGCGCCGCTTCGATCTCGAATGACACGACGCTGCCGTCCGCCAAGCTGACGGTTTGCGCCTCGAGATCGACCGCCATTTCGCAGGATTGCGGGTTGTCTGCAAGCGCGATCAACTCGTTCACCTTGGCTTCTTCCATGACGATCAACAGGAGGCCGTTTTTTACGCAATTATTGAAGAAAATATCGGCGAAGCCGGGCGCGATGACGCAGCGGATGCCGAAATCATCGAGCGACCAGGGCGCGTGCTCGCGGCTCGAGCCGCAGGCGAAATTATCGCCGGCGAGGAGAATTTTGGCATTCCGGTAGGGTTCGCGGTTGAGGACGAAGTCGGGCTTTTCCTTGTCATCCGAGTCATAGCGGAAATCATGGAACAGGCCTTTGCCGAGCCCGGCGCGGGTGATGGCGCTCAGATATTGTTTGGGAATGATCTGGTCGGTATCGACATTGATCATTGGCAGCGCCGCCGCCGGTCCCGAGAGCGTGGTAAATTTTTTCATCTCTTTCGCCTTTCGCTATCCGCTATGACGCCAAGTCGCGGACGTCGACGAAATGTCCTTCGATGGCCGCCGCCGCCGCCATCGCCGGGCTGACCAAATGGGTGCGTCCGTCCCGCCCCTGGCGGCCCCTAAAATTGCGGTTGGACGTCGAGGCGCAGCGCTCGCCGGGCAGCAACATGTCGCCGTTCATGGCGATGCACATCGAGCAGCCCGGATCGCGCCATTCGAAGCCCGCCGCGACTAGGATTTTGTCGAGACCCTCGGCCTCGGCCTGCGCCTTCACCAGACCGGAGCCGGGCACCACCATGGCGCTCACGCCGGCAGCCAACGTGCGGCCCTTGGCAACCTCGGCGGCGGCACGGATATCCTCGATGCGGCCATTGGTGCAGGAGCCGATAAAGGCACGGTCGATCTTGATGTCGGCGATCGGCTGATTGGCTTTGAGGTCCATATAGTCGAGCGCCTGCTGAATCGCGCTCTTCTGCTTGTCGTCCGCCGCCGCCGCCGGATCCGGCACCCGGCCGTCGATCGGTGCCACATCCTCCGGGCTGGTGCCCCAGGTGACCTGCGGCGCGATGGCCTCGGCGTCGAGCGAGACTTCCTTGTCGTAAGAGGCGCCGGCATCGGACGGCAGCGAACGCCAATAGTCGAGCGCCGCATCCCAATGGGCATCGCTTGGCGCCATCGCGCGTCCTTTGACATAGTCGAAGGTAGTTTCGTCCGGTGCGATCAGGCCGGCCCGCGCGCCGCCTTCGATCGTCATATTGCATACCGTCATGCGCCCTTCCATCGAGAGCGCGCGGATGGCGGAGCCGACATATTCGATGACATGGCCGGTGCCGCCGGCGGTACCGATGGTGCCGATAATGGCGAGGATCATGTCCTTGCCGGTCACGCCGAGCGGCAACTCGCCATCGATGGAGATGCGCATGTTCTTGGGCCGCTTCTGCACCAGGGTCTGCGTTGACAACACATGCTCGACTTCACTAGAGCCAATGCCGAAGGCGAGGCAGCCGAAGGCGCCGTGCGTCGCGGTATGGCTGTCGCCGCACACCAGTGTGATGCCGGGCTGTGTCGCGCCCTGTTCCGGCCCGATGATATGGACAATGCCCTGGCGTTCGTCCATGAGCGGGATCAGCGGCACATTGAACTCGGCGCAATTTTGCAACAGGGTTTCGAACTGGATGCGCGCCTGGTCGTCCTCAATCCGCTCGCCGCGCCGCGTCGTCGGGATGACATGGTCTGGCACTGCGAGCACCGCGTCGGTGCGGCGCACCGGGCGTCCGCTGACACGCATGCTCTCGAATCCCGGCCAGCTCGTGACCTCATGGGTGAGGTGCATGTCTATGTATAAGAGAGACGTGCCGTCATCGTTTTCCGAGACAACATGGCTATCCCAGATCTTATCGAACAGGGTCTTTTGCGTGCTCATATACCCATCCTCCTGCCCCACCCAGTCGGGGCTTGTGCGGAATCGCTATTATTCAATCGGTCGCCGTTGTGGTCTCTGATTTGGCCTTTGCCGCCGCCGCTGCTGCGCGGACGGGCCGGTCATCGCGTTTCTCTCGGATACGCGCAGATTTGCCGCGCAGGCCACGCAAATAATAAAGCTTGGCGCGCCGCACAGCGCCGCGTTTGGCGACTTCGATCTTGGCGATGCGCGGCGAATGTAACGGAAAGACGCGTTCGACCCCTTCACCGTGCGAAATCTTGCGCACTGTGAAAGAAGAATTCACGCCTCTGTTCTTGCGCGCGATGCAGACCCCCTCGAACATCTGGATGCGTTCGCGTGTGCCTTCCACCACTTTCAAATGGATGCGCACCGTATCGCCGGGGGCAAATACCGGTATCTCGCGATCGGCGGATAATTTCTCGACCTGCTCTTGATTCAATTGTTCGATGATATTCATGGCTTTGCCCTCATGTTAGCGCACTCAGTCTGCGTGCCGGCCCATAGGTCGGCGCGCCGTTCGCGCGTGGTTTTCTCGGCCTGGGCGCGGCGCCAAGAGCGTATACGCTCGTGATCGCCGCTCAGCAACACCTCCGGTACATCCTTGCCCTCGAAGCTGCGCGGACGGGTGTAATGGGGGTATTCCAACAGGCCCTGTTCGAAACTTTCTTCCCTCAGCGATTCGGCGGCGCCAACCACGTCCGGCAGGACGCGTACGCACGCATCGATCACCGCCAGAGCAGCAATCTCGCCGCCCGACAGCACATAATCGCCGATGCTCATTTCCTCGATGCCGCGACTTTCCAGCACGCGTTCGTCAACGCCTTCGAAGCGCCCGCAAATGAACGTTGCTCCGTCCCCGGCGGCAATTTCACGCACCCGGGATTGCCTGAGCGGCGCGCCGCGCGGCGTCAAATAAATCACCGGCGTCGCACTGCCGCCTGCTTGCGCCGCGTCGATCGCCGCCGCCAGCACATCGGGGCGCATCACCATTCCCGGTCCGCCGCCAAACGGCTGATCATCGACCGACCCGTGTTTGCCCAGCGCATGATCGCGAATATCGAGGCATTCCAGTGACCAAATCCGCCGCGCCAACGCGCGCCCGGCAAGCGCACCGGCCAGGGGGCCGGGGAACATATCGGGGTATAGCGTCAATACCGTGGCATGCCATGGCGCGCGCGCGCCGCCGGCGGTCCGATTTTCCGCCACGCCATTCTCGTTTATAAATTCGCCGGTCATGCCTTTTCCGGTCCTGAATTTTTCGCGTCGGGTTTTTTCGCGGTGCCCGCACCCCCGGCGTCGGTCTCGGCCGGCGGATCGATCACCAGCCAGCCCGCCGCGAGATCGATCTCCGGCACGATCTCTCGGGTGAACGGGAAAACGATCGACGCATCATTGTCTCGGTCTATTTCGATCACGTCTCCCGCGCCATAATCATAAATACCACGCACCACGCCGTAAGGTTCGCCGGTAACGGTGCGCGCGCGGAGGCCAATCAGGTCAGTGTGATAATATTCATCTTCTTCCGTGTCGGGTAGCGCCGCACGCGTGACGTAGAGTCGTGTGCCCTGCAGCGCTTCAGCCGCCTCGCGGCGGTCAATGCCGTCGATTTCAGCCAGCACAGCGCCGCGCGATACGCCGCGCACGGTAAGCGCAAACCGTGCGCTGCCGTCCTCGCCCTGAAGCGGCCCATAGGCCGCGATATCGCTGATATTCATGGCAAAACTCTTAATTCTCACCGCTCCGCGCACGCCATGTGCGCCGAGCACCACGCCCAGGCAGACCAATCCCGCCGGCGCCTTTTCACCGTTGCTGGAGCTGAGTGGCCAGAGGCCCTCAGCCGGCGTCCTTTTTTGCCTCTTCCGTGGACGCATCTTCACCACTTTCCGGGCTACTTTCGTCTGTCGCTTCCGCCGCCGGCGCTTCTTCCACAGCAGCTACCTCAGCCGGAGCCTCTTCCGCTGCGGCTTCCTCAGCTGGAGCTTCTTCCGCCGGGGTTTCCTCGGCCGGAGCTTCCTCGGCTGGAGCCTCTTCCGCTGCCGCTTCCTCGGCCGGAGCTTCTTCAGCCACGGCTTCCTCAGCCGGAGCCTCTTCGGCCGGGGCCTCCTCTACCGGCGGCGCCGCCTTGGCGGCTTCCGCTTTCTCGCGCTCTTCTTCGAGGCGCGCCACGGCCTTGGCCTTGGGCTTGGCTTTCTGCGGATTGTTGCGCTGCGCCGGCATGGGGATGATTTCTGCATTGCCGAGGAAGCGCGCCACCCGGTCAGTTGGTTTGGCGCCGACGCCGAGCCAATGACGGATGCGATCTTCGACCAGCTTCACGCGCTGTCCGTCCTTGGGCAGCATCGGGTCGTAGGTACCGAGGCGTTCGATATAGCGCCCGTCGCGCGGATTGCGCGAATCGGTGACGACGATGCGGTAAAACGGGCGCTTTTTGGCGCCCGCGCGAGAAAGGCGAATTTTCAAGGCCATGCCGTCTTTATTCCTCTTATGTTTGCGACAAGTGGGTTCAAATCGGTTAGCGCGGTGGAATCATTCCCGGCATGCCGGCCCGCATAAGGCCTTTTTCGCCGAGTTTGCCCACCCGTTTCATCATCACGTTCATTTGTTTGAACTGTTTCAACAACCGGTTCACGTCCTGCACGCTGGTGCCGGAGCCCGTGGCGATGCGCCGTTTGCGTGAGCCGTTGAGGCGTTTCGGATTGCTGCGTTCGTCGCCGGTCATCGAGCTGATGATGGCTTGCATACGGTCGAGCGATTTTTCGTTGACCTGAGCTTCCGCCATCTGGCGCTTGACCTTGCCGACACCGGGCAACATGCCCAACAAGCCGTCCATGCCACCCATGCGGCGCATCTGGTTGAGCTGGGAGAAGAGGTCGTTGAGGTCGAAGCCGCCTTTCTTGATTTTCTTGGCGAGCTTTTCCGCCTCTTTCTCGTCAATCGTCTCCTGCGCCTTTTCGACCAGGCCGACGACGTCGCCCATGCCGAGGATGCGCGACGCAATGCGTTCCGGGTGGAACGGTTCAAGCGCGTCGAGCTTCTCGCCCACACCGATCAGCTTGATCGGGCAGCCGGTTACCGCGCGCATGCTGAGCGCCGCGCCGCCGCGCCCGTCGCCATCGACACGGGTGAGGATGATGCCGGTGATCTCGACTCGCTCCTTGAACTGGGTGGCGACGTTGACGGCGTCCTGGCCGGTCAACGCATCGGCCACCAGCAGGGTCTCCACCGGGCCGGCCGCTTTCCGTACAGCCACCACTTCGTCCATCAATTCCGCGTCGACATGCAGCCGACCGGCAGTATCGAGAATGACGATGTCGTAGCCCTGTTGGCGCCCGGTCTTCATTGCCCGCTTGGCGATCGCGACTGGCGCTTCGCCCTCGACGATCGGCAGCGTGTCGATGCCAGCTTGTTCGCCGAGCACGGCGAGCTGTTCCATCGCCGCCGGCCGTCTGGTGTCGAGCGAGGCCAGGAGCGTGCGTTTCTTGTCTTTTTCGGTCAGCAGTTTGGCGAGCTTGGCGCTGGTCGTTGTCTTGCCCGAGCCCTGCAAACCCACCATCAGAATTGCCGCCGGCGGCTCCGCCGCCAGATTGATCGCGACCGCGCCGGCGCCGCCCAGTATCTTCACCAGATGGTCGTTGACGATCTTGATGACCTGCTGCCCGGGCGTGACGCTTTTCAACACCACGGCGCCGAGCGCTTCAGCCTTGGCCTCTTCGATGAATTGCTTGACCACCGGCAGCGCCACATCGGCTTCCAGCAGCGCCACCCGCACCTCGCGCATGGCCGCCGAGACGTCGTCTTCGGTGAGGGCGCCATGGCGCGTCAGCTTGTCGAAAGCGGCGCCTAATCGGGTGGCAAGAGAATCGAACAAAACGGATATCCCTGATGCAAAACGCAAATCGCGCCAGCGCGCGAAACTCGCGGACTGGCGTGCCTCCTCGGAGGCGTGAGACCAAACAAAACTTGACCGCGGCGGAGACTATGCGCGCAGTCTACCCACGTCAAGCCGAGCGAAAGCCGGCGGACTTAGGCATTGATGCGCACACCCGTCAGTGTTGGAAGCTAGCATGCTACGCCGATACCGCGCGTCTCGTCGGGCGTATAATTTTAGCCGAGAAGAGTAGTCCCAGGCAGTGCTGATCAGGATTCCGCTTCCGGAAACCTGAGCTAACATTCTCGCGTCCGTTCTTTAATTTCTCTCATGAGGAGGTCTTGGCCGAGGCAATCTAGAAAACCACATTTTTGTTTTCCACCTTCTCCATGCCCAACTTTGGAAGCGTCTCTATCACAAGGACAGTTCTGTCCTCGCCTTCGGTGGTCATTGAGATTTCATTCGCCACAACTAGTGGTCTTACGCTCGGTCTAGTATCCAAGCTATCATTCTGCACCTCGTGGGTTATGGCGTAGCGGGAGGCCACTGGTGATGATGAAGATGATGAAGGTGAATAAGACGCAGCTGGTACCGTTCGCGCTGCTTCTATTCGCGGCTGTGACATTCTCCATGACTTTTTCACTAAACCGGATCGCCATCACCGAAGGCATTCCGGTCTTTGCATTCGTTTTTTGGCAATGCCTTGGCGCGGCTCTGCTGACGTTTGTGGCGGCGGTCGCCACTCGGCAACTGCCAAACCTGCGGCTCAAAGATCTCCGCCTCTATCTGCTGTTCGGCGCCTTGACGACCGCCGTGCCAATAATCCTATTCTCTTTCGCCGCGCCCAAGGTTCCAGCCGGCGCCATTGCTCTCGGCCTCGCTCTCCCGCCTATCCTGACCTATGTATTTGCCGTCCTCTTTCGGATCGACCACTTCCACTTGCTTCGTATTACGGGAATCTCGTTCGGCCTCGCCGGTGTCTTGTTGGTTCTCCTGCCTGAGCAAAGCCTGCCGGAGCCTGGCATGGCGCCATGGCTGTTGATGGGTTTTGGTGGCCCGCTCTGCTACTCGCTGAGCAATGTGTGCATCGCACTTCTCCGCCCGCCCGAGATGCGGGCAATCCCACTGACCTGCGGCGTTTTCGCATGCGCCGCCATCATGATGCTGCCTGTCATGGCCGTGACGGAGAACTGGTGGTTTTTCGACGCCACCATGACCGATGGCGATTGGGCGTTGATCGGAAATATCGTCATCAACGCAGTTTTTTTTGTTGTTATGTTCGAGATCATTCGCATGGCGGGGCCCGTTTTTTTCTCGACCTACGGCTATTTTGGCACACTGATAGGTCTTGGCTGGGCCGCGCTTTTTTTTGGCGAGGTGCCGAGCTCCTGGATTTGGGCCGCTATCGCCATCCTCTTCCTCGGCTTATTCCTGGTTAACCGCACCTCGAAGCCATCACCGACATAAAGAGAACCCTAGCCACCCCAACGAATTATAGAAAACGTGATTTCCGATCCGCGTCGACGACGGCTTATACCCAGCCGCCCATGAAGCTGATCAATAACTTGAAGGAGGCGAAGGCGATTCTCGACGAACTTAGCTGATGTCCGCTTATGGCTAAAACCGGCAGTTAAGCCATAGTCTGATTTACCTCAGCAACTGGGGACATAGCGGACACCGAAAGCGCAATATCGATTTTTCCGGCATTGATGTCCGTTATCAGGGGGTAAGCGGACTAAATATCAGGTTGGCTCTGACGGCTGCTTTTTACCCTAAGCGGACATTCATTATGAAGCATAGACCGGCTCCCGGAATGCCCTTAGAGCCTCGCAATTTATAGTGCATATGACAATCGGGAGGCCGCACTTTACTAGCGAGGGTGTAGAGCGCGGGCTTGTCGCAAT
>Ga0114993_10001646_pt1 | contig 25455 bp, 21 predicted proteins | sample ArcticOcean_MG_C_FD_87042 | JGI IMG/M metagenome (GOLD analysis project Ga0114993, IMG submission 87042) | Marine microbial communities from western Arctic Ocean - ArcticOcean_MG_CB2_150 | ecosystem: Environmental > Aquatic > Marine > Oceanic | place: Arctic Ocean: Canada Basin | collected...
AATTCCATGGTTTGGAATTTATATATATGCCCGGTGCTTTTACATTCGTGGCGAAGTCTATATAAACATTACCGCAACGCTTTTCAGACACCAAAAATCAAGAGCCGAATTAATCCGGCCAGGGGCGTGAAATTGAGAAACATCTTCATTGGCCAGATATTGGCCGCGTTAAAATCAAATTCTGCAACGCAGAGGAGGAAGACATGCAAAAACGGACATTCCTGCAACTGATTGCCACCACCGCGCTGGCAGCCACCATCGGCATCGGAACCGCCCAGGCCAACCACGATATCAAGATCGGCATCGTCGGTCCGAAAACCGGACCGCTGGCCGGCGGCGCCGCCATCACCCATTTTCCCAGCTTCGAATTATGGGCGCACGAGATTAACGAGGCCGGCGGGCTCAAGCTGAAAGACGGCAGGCATAAGATCAAATTGATCGTCTATGATGACCGCACCAATCCCGGCGAAACCATCAAGGCGGTCCAGCGTCTGGCCACCCAGGACAAGGCCGATTTTATCATGGCGCCCTACGGCACCGGCTTCAATCTGGCCACGGCGCCGATTTTCGCCAAGCTCGGCTATCCGCAAATCGCCCTGGCGGCGGTTTCCGATAAGGTCGATGCCCTGGTCAAGCGCTTCCCGTCCCTGTTCTTTGTCAACGGCACCACCACCCAATATGCGATGACGGCGGTGAACGTCCTGAAAAAATTGAAGGACGAAGGCAAGATCGGTAACCGCGTCGCCGTGGTCAATGTCGGCGATACCTTCGGCATCGAGCTGGCCAACGCGGCGCGCCCCCTGTTCAAGGCTGCCGGTTTCAATATCGTTTATGACAAGTCCTATCCGCTGGGCACGCAAGATCTGGCGCCGGTGATCAAGGGCGCCAAGGCGTCCAAGCCCGATGCGTTCGTTGCCTGGTCTTATCCGCCCGATACCTTCGGTCTCGCCGAACAGGCGAAGATCGAGAATTTGGACGTCAAAGTCTATTATTCGGCGGTGGCGACGGCGTTCCCCGGTTTCATCGGCAAGTTCGGTAAATCGGCCGAGGGCATCATCGGCGCCGGCGGCATCCTCTATTCGGACGAGCTGCGTGATTTCTACAAGCGGCTCAAGAAAGTCACCGGTGTCGCTGGCGATTATTGGGGTACGCCGAACTATTACGCGACCCTGCAAGCCATCACGCAGACCTTCGAAGCGGTCGGTTCCATGGACCGCAAAGCCTTCACCAAATATATGAAAACCCATACCTTTGATACGATCATGGGTGTCTACGATCTGCGCAACCAGAAGCTCAACCAGTTGTGGACCGTGGGCCAATGGCAAAATGGTGATTTCAACGGAATCGCCGGCATCGGCGTCAAGGGCGCCAAGCAGATAAAACTCAAAAAAGGCTGGTAAGACAGCTGCTTCTTCGCCCGGCGCGGCCATTGGGTCCGCGCCGGGCGAAATCTGTTTCCCTTCATTGCTGGTCCGCGGGTCATGGAAATAATTATTATCGGCATTCTGCTGGGCGGCACCTATGCGCTGATGGCCATGGGGTTGCAGCTTCAATACGGCGTCGCCCGCATCATGAATTTGGCCAATGGCGAGATTTTGATCGCCGGCGCCTTCACCACCTTCTGGTTTTTCACCGGCTCCCAGTTGAGCCCGTTTCTGGCCCTGGTATTCGTGATGCCGGCTGCCTTTGTGATCAACTGGCTGATCTACCGGATTTTGCTGGTGCCGCTGGTCAAGCGCGCTTCGAGTCAGGGCCAACTCGAAGTCGACAGCATCCTCGCCACCTTCGGCATCTCCTTCATTTTCATCGGCATTTTGCTGGCCGTGTTCGGCGGCGACTATCTCAGCTATTCCTATCTGGCCGAAGCCTATGTGATCTTTGGTGAAAATTACGGCCTCAACCGCATCGCCGCGTTCCTGGCCGCTGCCTTCCTCTGCATTGCCTTTTATATCTGGCTGATCCGTACCCGCGCCGGGCTTACCTTGCGCGCCATTGCGGTCAACCCGGCGGCGGCCGGGCTGGTCGGCATCAACGTCACCAATGCCTCGGCGTTTGCCTTTGCCCTCGGCGGCTCGGTTACCGCCGCCGGCGGCATGCTGCTGTCGATGTTCCTTACCTTCGATGCGTCCCTCGGCGTCATCTTCACGTTGAAGGCGCTGGTGATCGTCATCATGGGCGGCGTCACCGATATTCGCGGCACCATCGCGGCGGCCTTTATTCTGGGCATGACCGAAACCTTCGTTGCGGTGCTGATCGATCCCGGTCTGACCCTGGCGGCATCCTACGTGTTGTTTTTGGTCATTCTTCTGGTGCGGCCCCAAGGTTTGTTCGGAAGGCGCGCCGTATGATCGACGCGGAAAAATACAAATTCGCCGCGGTCGTCGTGGCCTTCATCGTGGCCGCCCTGTTGCCGATGGCCGATACCGGTTACTGGCTGTCGATCGGTGTGTCGCTGGCCATGTACACGGTGCTGGCCACCTCCTGGGCATTGTTTTCCGGGCCGACCAATTACATTTCCCTGGCGCCGGCGGCGTTCTTTGGCATTGGCATGTATGTGGTGGCCGGCGGAATCGATGTGTTGCCCTATCCGGTTCTGGTGCTGCTGGCCGCCCTCGTCGGCGCCATCATCGCCGCCTTCGTCGGGCTGGCGACATTGCGCATATCGGGCGTCTATTTCGTCATTTTCACCCTTGGCCTGTCGGAACTTATCCGCCAGATCGTCACCTGGGGCCAGGCGACCATGGGAACCCAGTCCGGGCTTTACGTGCTGACCGATTTTACCGAGCAGCAGATCTATTGGCGCCTTTTGGGGGTCGCGGCGATCATCTATTTGATCGGCTGGCAGGTCGGCCGTTCGCGCCTCGGCTTTGCCTTGCGCATCATCGGCAACGATGAAGTGGTGGCCGTTCATTCGGGCATCAATACGGCGCGCGCCAAGGTTTACCTGTTTGTCATTTCAAGCACCTTCGCCGCCATCACCGGCGCCCTGGTGGCGCCCCGCTGGAGCTATGTGGAGCCGACCATCGCGTTCTCGCCGTTCATCTCCTTCCAGGTGGTGATCATGGCATTGCTCGGCGGCGTGCACCGCTTGTGGGGGCCGTTGCTGGGCGTTATCCCGTTCACGCTCATCTGGGAACTGGTCAATTCCCATTTTCCGACGCAGACCACGTTGCTCTTGGGGGTCGCCTTCCTGGCCATTGTCTATTTCATTCCGCACGGTGTCGCCGGCGTGATCGAGGACTTCAACCGGCGCAGAAAGCAGCGCCATGTCTGAGCAAAGCGCCCTCCGATCCCAGCACAAGACCGCGCTGGCGGTCAACGGCGTCACCCGCAATTTCGGCGGTCTGGTGGCGGTCGATGCGATGACGTTCGATCTGGCCGAGAACGAGGTGCTGGGACTGATCGGGCCGAACGGGTCGGGCAAGACCACCATGATGAACCTCATATCGGGCGCGCTAAAACCCAACGGCGGCTCCATCCGCCTCTATAACGAAGACATCACCCAGGCCAAGCCGAACGCAATCGCCCGGGCCGGCATCGCCCGCACCTTTCAAATCGTCCGCATCCTGCCGACCCTCAGCGTGCTGGAAAACGTCGCCGCTGGCGGCGTCTTCGGCCATGACCGGCGCTGGGGTGCGCCTCTGGATGATCACGCCCGCCAGATGCTGCATCTGGTTGGCCTGATCGATTCCGAGCACAGCCCGGTAGAGGCGCTTACCTATATCGATCAAAAGCGGGTCGAGCTGGCGCGCGCCCTGGTATCTGATCCGAGGGTTCTGCTGCTCGACGAATGGCTGGCCGGGCTCAACCCGACTGAATTGCTGACCGGCATCGCGCTGATCGAGGCGCTGCGGGAAGAGGGCCGCACGATCATTATCGTCGAGCATGTAATGGACGCCATCCGCTCGCTCTGCGATCGCTGCGTGGTCATGAACTCGGGCGCCAAGATCGCTGAAGGGACGCCCGCCGAGGTGCTCGCCGACACCGACGTGATCGCCGCCTATCTGGGAGACGAGGATGCTTGAAACCCGGGATCTTTCGGTATTTTACGGCGCCCACCGCGCCCTTGAAGGGGCGTCGATAAAGGTCGAAAAGAACGAGATCGTGGTCATGCTGGGCGCCAACGGCGCCGGCAAAAGCACCTTCCTGCGCGCCATCGGCGGCATCACGCCGGCGGCCGAGGGTAGCGTCGTTATGATGGACGGCGCCGACATCACCGGCCAATCGCCGAACGAAATTGTCGAGGCCGGCATCGCCCTGGTGCCCGAAGACCGAGGCATATTCGCCGATCTGACGGTGCGCGAGAATTTGTTGTTGGGCGCCTATCCGGAACGGGCGCGGGCTCACGAAGCGGAAAATCTGGAGCGGGTGCTCACCCTGTTTCCGAAGCTTGCCGAGCGCCAATCCCAGGCCGTCCACACCATGAGCGGCGGCGAGCGTCAGATGGTGGCCATCGGCCGCGCCATGATGTCGCACCCGACAATTTTGATGCTCGACGAGCCGTCCCTCGGGCTATCGCCGCTATTATGTACGGAGCTGTTCCGCGCGCTGAAGCAGGTCAAGGACACCGGCGTCGGCATATTCCTGGTCGAACAGAACGCCAAGCAAAGCCTGGCCATTGCCGACCGCGGTTATCTTCTCGACAACGGCCATATTTCGGGCGCCGACAGCGCCGAGGCCTTGTCCCGGGATCAGGCGGTGATCGACGCTTATTTGGGTGGCGGCGGCGGCAAAACGGCGGCGCGCGCACCCGCCCGGCCATCCAAAGCAAATCGGGCAAAAACCAACGGCGGCGGCGAGGATAACCCTTACGCGATCACGGCGGCGGGGTTGGCCGGGGCCAAGCTGCGCATCGAAGACGTCCTGGCGGTCAGCATTGATGATCTGGTCGCGGGCGCCGCCAATATCTCCTCGGACCATGTTGCGGCCACCAGGACCGCCGCGCCCGCCGCGCCCGATGCGGCGCCGGCGCCCGCTGCATCTGCCGCGCCCGCTCAGCCCGCCGAGGCGCCGCGCGCCCGTCCGGCGCCCGGCGCCGGCGATGCCCTGCAGGATATGCTGGCCAGCTTTGAAAAAGCCGCCGCCGATGCTTTGAGCGGCAAGACCCGCCCGGCGGGCGACCGTACCGATAGTGACGGCCATGAACGGGGATAATGGAAAACCAATTTGGGTAATTTTGCGGTAAAATGCGATAGTCGGCTGACAAGAGGTTTCAGATGAACAAGATGTTTGACGGCATGTATGTGGGCGGGCGCTGGTCGTCCACGGGGCAGAATTTTCCCGATCTCAATCCGTCCGACGGATCGGTCTGGGCTCAAGTGCCCGACGGCGGCCGCCTGGAAGCCCGCGCCGCCATTGCCGCCGCCGATGCCGCCTTTGAAGGCTGGTCCGGGCTGCAATTCAACGAGCGCGCCCATTACATGATTAAAATCGCCGAAGTATTCGAGAAACGCCAAGCCGATATCACCGAAGCCCTGCAGGGCGAAGGCGGCGGCTGGTTCGGCAAGGGCATGTTCGAAACCGGCTACGTGCCGGAGATTTTCTACGCCGCCGCGGCTTCCAACTACGCCCCCATCGGCGAGGTGATCCCGTCCGATTCCGGCAAATTATCGATGGCCATGCGCCGGCCCCTAGGCGTCATCTCGGTCATCAGCCCGTGGAATTTTCCGGTGCTTCTCACCGGGCGCGGTATCGCCTTTGCGGTCGCCGCTGGTAATACGTTAGTGCTCAAGCCGTCCGAAGAAACGCCCTATTGCGGCGGATTGCTGTTCGCCGAGGTATTCGAAGAGGCCGGCATTCCTGACGGGGTGCTGAACGTTATCACCTGCTCCCGGGACAATGTCTCCGAAGTCGGTGACGAGATGATCGAGAACCCTTTGGTCAAGGGTATATCGTTCACCGGTTCCACGGCGGTGGGCCGCCAGATTGCTGCCCGTGCCGGCGCCCATTTGAAGAAATGCTGCCTGGAATTGGGTGGCAAGGATGCGCTCATCGTCTGCGACGATGCGGATATGGACCGGGCCACCGGCGCCGCCAATTTCGGCAGCTTTATGCATCAGGGCCAGATTTGCATGTCGGTGGAGAAAGTCCTGGTCCAGGACAGCGTCTTCGATGAATTTCTGGCCGGCTTCGTGGCGCGCGCCTCCAAATTAAAAATGGGCGATCCAAGCAAAGACAAAGCCAACATCATCGGCCCCTTGATCAACGACAAGCAGGCCGCCAGGTCGCGCGATCAGATCGCCGATGCCATTGCCAAGGGCGCCGAGGTGGTCTTGGGCGGCAACGTCACCGACCGCTTTGTCGAGCCGACCATCCTTTTGGGCGTTACACCGGACATGAAAATTTACCGGGAAGAAAATTTCGGGCCGGTGATCCCGGTGATCCCGTTCAAGACCGACGACGAAGCCGTCGCCATCGCCAACGATACCGAATATGGGCTTTCGTCCGGGGTCATCACCCGCGATGAATATCGGGGCTTGCGCATCGCGCGGCGGCTGGAAACCGGCATGTGCCATATCAATTGCTCGTCGGTTAATGACGAGCCGCACGCGCCGTTCGGCGGCTCCAAGGCGTCCGGCGTCGGCCGCCATGGCGGGCGCTGGGCGACGGAGACATTTACCGAGACCAGATGGATAACCATGGAGCGGGGCGGCCGCAATTTCCCGCCCGGCTTTTGAAACACGGGAATTGGCGAAAAACGTAATTTTGGGTGAGGAAACGCGGCGCGCGTATCGGGTATGAGACCCAGGCCGCAAAACGAGATGGGGATTTAAGATGTCTAGCGCAATCGGTTGGGTGATTTTCGCAGTCGTCGTTCTGGCAATTATCATTGTCTTTCTGGCGCGTTTTTATAAACGGGCAACCCGCGAGGTCAGCATCATCAAGACCGGCGTCGGCGGGCGCAAGGTGATCATGGATGGCGGCACCATCGCCATTCCCTATTTCCACGAAATATCCCGGGTCAATATGCAGACCTTGCGCCTGCATGTGGACCGGACCGGCAATTCCTCGGTGATCACCAAGGACCGCCTGCGCGTCGATGTGGGGGCCGAATTTTATGTCTCCGTCATTCCCGATCGCGAAGGCATATCCCGGGCGGCCCAGACCCTTGGGCGGCGTACCTTCCAGCCCGAACAGCTGGGCGATTTGATCGAAGGCAAGTTGATCGATGCGATCCGTTCGGTGGCGGCGGGCATGACCCTGGACGAGCTGCACGAAAACCGCGGTAAGTTCGTTGCCGATGTTGGCGCCGGGCTTACCGAAACCTTGGCGCGCAATGGCTTGGAGCTGGATTCGGTGTCGCTCACCGGGCTCGATCAGACGCCGTTCGCGGCCCTCGACGAAAACAACGCCTTCAACGCCGTCGGCATGCGCCGTCTGGCCGAGGTGGTGGCGAAATCGAAAAAAGACCGGGCCGAGATCGATGCCGATGCCGACGTGTCGGTGCGCCGCGCCGCCATGGAAGCGGCCCGCCAGACATTGGAAATTGATTTGCAGGAGCAGGAAGCCCAGATTTTCCAGGTCCAGAAGATCGAAGAATTGAAGGCCGCGCAATTGGCCGAAGTGGCCAAGCGAAAAGCCGACGGCGAGAGCGAGGCGGCCCATGCCCGCATCGAGATGGAACAGAAAATCCGCACCGCCGATATCGCCCGCGAGCAATCCGTTCGCACCGCCGAGATCGCCAAGGAGCGGGAATTGAAAGCCGCTGAGATCGCCCACGAATTGAACGTGGAAGTGGCCAATCAGGACCGCCAGATCATCCTCGCGCAAAAGTCACAGGAGACCAACAAGGCGCGGGCGCTAGCCGATCTGACCATGGCCGACGCAGTCAAGGCGTCCGAGGAAATCTCCACCGTCAGGCGCCTGTCGGAGGCCGACCGGCGCAAACAATTGGCGCTCATGGAGGCCGAGCAGAAGGCCGAGATTGCCGGCACCCATATGCGCATCCAGGCCAAGGCGGAACAGGATACGGCCGGCGCCAAGGCGGCCGCCGCGCTGGAGCTCGCCAAGGGCGATGCCGCCGCGCAAAACGTCCGCTCGGCAGCCAGAAAGGTGGAAATGGTCGCCGAGGCAGACGGCCAGCGCGCCCTCACCGAAGCGGAAAACACCATCAGCGACCGCCTCGTGGTGATGCGCATGAACCGCAACCGGCTGGAGGCGCTGCCCAAGATCGTCGCCGAAATGGTCAAGCCGGCGGAGAAAATCGATTCCATCAAAATCCACCACGTGACCGGTCTCGGCGCGCGGCCCTCAGCCGGCGATGGCTCCGGCGATGGCGCCGGCGCCTCGGGCGGCAAATCGGTGATTAATCAGGCGATGGATTCGATCCTCGACATGGCGGTGCAGTTGCCGGCCCTGAAGAAGATCGGCGAAGAGATCGGTTTCACCGTCGATGGCAGCATCGCCGGCGCCGTCGAGGGCATGCTGGAATCGTCGGAGAAAGGCAAACCCGACACCGGCGGGCACTAGACCATGGCCGATACCAGCGACGAAGAGTTCTTCAAAGAAAGAGGCTTCGGCATCCGCCTCGGCTATGGCGCGCGCCCGGCATTGATCATTATCGATATGATCAACGCCTTTACCGACAAGGACATGCCGCTCGGCGCGCCGTTGGAGGATCAGATCGACGCCATCACGCCTTTGTTGGAGACCGCCCACGAGCGGGGTTTGCCGGTGTTTTTCTCCACCGTCGCTTACGAATATGACGATCTTCGCGACGCCGGTATCTGGGGCCTGAAGATGAAAGGCTCGGCCACTTTGCGCGCCGGCACAGACAGCGTTGAAGTGGATGAGCGGCTTCCCGTTTTGCCCGCCGACACCATCGTGAAGAAGAAATATGCGTCCTGTTTTTTCGGCACCGATCTGGTGGCGCAATTGAACGCGCGTTCCATCGATACGCTGATCATCACCGGCTGCACCACGTCGGGCTGTGTGCGCGCCACCGCCGTCGATGCGGTGCAATCGGGGTTCCGCCCGATGGTGGTGCGCCAGGCGGTGGGCGACCGCTCAGCTGCCGCCCACGATCAAAGCCTGTTCGATCTGGATGCCAAATATGCCGACGTGGTCGAGGCCGAGGACGCGGTAAGCTATTTACAGACCATCGGCGACAATAAAGGCGGCTGACGCGGGGGATACCATGGAACATAACCGCTATGACTATTCGCCCATTATCGACAGGGAACCGCTCAAGCTGCCCGGCGGCGCCCATGTGGGCCTGTGGGTGATCCCCAATATCGAGCATTTTCTGGTCGGCAAGCCGTCCACCTCGATCACCACGGCGACCATCAATTGCGATCCCGACGTGCTCAATTACGCCTGGCGGGATTTCGGCGTCCGCGTCGGCATCTGGCGTCTGATGGATGTGCTCGAAAAGCACGGCATTCGTGGCACCGTCGCCTTGAATTCCGACGTCTGCCTCAATTACCCGCGCATCATCGAGGCCGGTAATGATCTGGGCTGGGAATGGATGGGGCATGGGCGCAACAATTCGGAAATGATCACCGGCATCGACGAGGACGCGGAACGCGCCATTTTGTCGGAAGTATATGAGACCATCACCGAGCATACCGGCACCCGCCCCCGGGGCTGGCTGGGACCGGCATTGACCGAAACCGCCAATACCCCCGATATCCTGGCCGAGACCGGATTTGATTATGTAGGCGACTGGGTGAACGACGAGCAGCCCTACGAGCTGACCGTGAAATCGGGGCGGCTTTTGTCGGTTCCCTATTCCATTGAAGTCAACGACATCCCGGCCTTCATCGACCGGGGCTGGAGCGCCGAGCAGTTCTATCAGACCATCGTCGATCAGTTCGACGTATTGTACGAAGACGGCGAAACCAATGGCCGCATCATGGCCATTGCGCTGCATCCGTTCTTGATCGGCCACGGTTTTCGTTCCAAATATCTGGACAAGGCGCTTGGTTACATCACCGGTCACGACAAGGTCTGGCTGGCCACCGGCTCGGAAATTGCCGATTGGTACCGGGGCGATAATGAGACCGTCGGCGAATATAACGCCCGCATGAGCCGGGCCGGGGAAAGACCATAAAAACAGCTGTGCTGATCGTCGGCGGCGGCCCGGTGGGGCTTAGCTTGGCGTTGGAGCTTGGCCGTCTTGGCACGCCTTGTGTTCTGGTGGAACAATCGGACGGCACCGTGGAACAGCCGAAGCTGGGGCTGGTCAGCACGCGGACCATGGAGTTTTGCCGCCGCTGGGGCACGGCGCAGGCGATCCGCGATGTCTATCCGTCCGATTATCCGGGAACCCAGATGTTCGTCACCAGCCTTTGCGGCTATGAGCTGGCGCGCCAGACCTATCCGTCCTTTGGCGAACTGCCGCCACTGGAAACCTCGCCCGAACGGCACCAGCGCTGCACCCAGTTATATTTCGAGCCGATCTTGCGCCGCGCCGCCGAAGCGCACGCCTCGACCGAAATCCGATTGCAAACCCGGATGACCAGTTTTCATCAGGACGCGGGGGTCGTGGTGGCTCAAGCCGAGGATCTGAACAGCGGCGAAAGCCTGACCATCGAAGCCGATTACATGGTTGCCTGCGACGGCGCGTCATCCATGGTGCGGGGTGCCTTGGGCATCGAAATGGAAGGCAAGCTGTTAAGCCATTCGGTGAATATATTTTTTAAAGCCCCCGAGCTTTGGGACCGCCATGACAAGGGCAAGGCGGAACGCTATCTGCTGGTCGGTGTGGGGGGCACCTGGGGCAACTTCACCGCCATTGATGGGCGCGAATTGTGGCGGCTGTCGATCGCCGGAAATAAAACGCCGGTGGACATGGACGCCTTCGATGCCGGCGCCGCTCTCGTGCGCGGCTTCGGCGCCGAATGGGACGTAGAAATATTGTCGGTGATGGGCTGGACGCGCCTGCAAATGGTGGCCGCCTCTTTTCGGAAGGGGCGCGTGTTCCTGGCCGGCGATGCGGTGCACTGCTTTTCCCCCACCGGCGGCTTTGGCGGCAACACCGGCATTAGTGATGGTTTTAACCTGGCCTGGAAGCTGGCCGCCGTCCTGGATGGCTGGGGCGGCGAGCAATTGCTGGAAAGCTATCAGGCCGAGCGCCGGCCCATTGCCTTTCGCAATACCGGTGAGGCGGCGGTCAATTTCCGGCGCATGATGTCGGCGGGCAAAAATCCGGAGCTTTTGGATGACACGCCGGTTGGTGCTCGCCAGCGCGCCCAGGCGGGCGAGGCCTTGCGCGCCGAAACCCAAGCCGAATGGGAAGTTCTCGGCGCGCAACTGGGCTACCGCTATGAAGCCTCAATTATCGATATCGCCGACGGCACACCCAGCGGGCCCGATGATATGCAGACCTATGTGCCGAGCGCCCGGCCCGGCCACCGGGCACCCCACGCCTGGCTGGCCGATGGCCGTTCGACCCTGGATTTGTTCGGCGATGGCTTTGCCTTGCTGCGCTTCGACACCGGGCTCGATGTGACGGCGTTGCTGGCGGCGGCGGCGGCGCGCGCGGTGCCGCTGACATTGTTTGATATTGACGATGCAGACATCGGCGCCCTTTATGAGGCCAAGGCGGCCATCGTCCGGCCCGACGGGCACGTGGCCTGGCGCGGCGATGAAGTGCCGGACAATGCGGGCGTGCTGATTGCTAGAATTAGCGGCCATGCTGGGAAATAGTGGGAGGAGAATAAAGTGGAAGAAAATAAAATGCATTTGGGTCTGTTTATGATGCCGCTGCATCCGCCGGCGCGCACGTTGTCGGAAACTTTGGCCGAGGATACCGCCAAATCCATCTATGCGGACCAGCTCGGTTATGAAGAGTTATGGATGGGCGAGCATTTCACCGCCACCACCGAGCCGTTTGCAGCCCCGATGATGTTTCTGGCCAATCTTCTGACCCAGACCAAAAACATGAAATTCGCCACCGGCGTCATTAATTTGCCCAACCATCACCCCGCCGTGGTCGCCGGCGAGGTGGCCCAGTTCGATCACATGTCCGGCGGCAATTTCATTCTCGGCATCGGGCCCGGCGGGCTGATTTCGGATTTCGAACTGTTCGACAACATGGATGGCGATATTCGCGGGCGCAAATTTGCCGAGAGCATCGACATGATCCTCGATATTTGGGCCGGCGATCCGCCCTTCGATCTGGACGGCGAGTTCTGGTCGGTGAAAATCAAGGACGGCATCATCGATGAATTGGGCATCGGCCATATGGCCAAGCCGTTGCAACAGCCGCACCCGCCCATCGCTTTGTCTATCGCCAGTCCCCATTCGGGCTCGGCCGGGCAGGCGGCGAAGCGCGGCTGGTCCATCGTCTCGGCCAATATCTCGCCGGTCTATTCGGTCAAATCCCATTGGGATATTTACAAAGCCGCCTGTACGGAGGCGGGGCGCGAGGCGACCGGCGCCAACTGGCGGGTGGCGCGCAACATGGTGGTGGCACCAACGGATGCGGAAGCGCAAGAGCGGGTGTTTCACGCGCGTGCTTCCAGCCGCTATTACTTCACCTATATGCACGGCGTTTTTTCGGCGCTGGATTACCTGATCCTGGTGAAGCCCGACCCGGACATGGCCGACGCTGACTGCACGCCGGACGTGATTGTCGAGGAATGCGTCACGTATGGTTCGCCCAAAACGGCCCTCGATAAGCTGATCGCCTTTCGCGACCATGTGGGGCCGTTCGAGACGCTTTTATTGACCGGCGCCGATTGGAGCGGGCCAAACGAAGACTGGGAGCGTCAATCCATGCGCCTGCTGGCCGAAGAGGTGATGCCGAAATTCAACCAGCACGTCGCCGCCACCAAGGTTCCGGCCTAAAGCGCTTGCGGCGCCACTGATTTCACGGCCGCGATGCGCTGGATAACGGCGGGATCGGGCCTGCCGATGATGCCGTGCTGGTAGGCGATTACGGTGAGCGCCGGTGTAAAGGCGTCCAGCAATTCCCCGGGGCGCAGCAAAAAGGCCGGATTTTTCGGCCGCCCGTAGGCTTCGTTGCCAGCCGCGAAGGTCTGGTATAGGAGCACGCCACCCTCCGCCAAGGCGTCTATCAGATGGCTGAACAAGGGCCGGTGCAGATAGTTGGTAACCACGATGCCGGCAAATTCTGCATCGGCAAATGGCCAGGCGTCCGCTTCCAGATCGATCCTGACCGCCCGGATGCCCGCCAGCCCATCAAAGGCGGAAACATCCCGGTCGGCGGCGGTCACTTTGTATCCCGCGTCCGCCAAAAAATGGCTGTGACGCCCGCGTCCCGCCGCCAGATCAAGCACGGCACCGCCGTTCGGGATCAAATGCATATGGCGCTGGACCCAGTCTTCAGGGGGGCGCAAATCATCGGTTTCGCTCATGGTATTTCCATTGTTCGGGGATGGCGTGAATTTTGCAAACACTTGGCAAATGCCCCATACTGGGCTACATCACCTCATCGCAAGAAGCCCCATCAGCCTCACAAGGCCCCGGACATGATCCTATACGAACTTCGATGCGCGAACGGCCATAAATTCGAAGCTTGGTTTCGGGACAGCAATACCTATGACAGCCAAGCCAAGAGCGGCGAAGTGGAATGCCCGTCCTGTTCCGACACGGTGATCGAAAAAGCGCCGATGGCGCCGCGCCTGTCGCGGGTGGGTGTGGAGAAATCCGCCATTGCCGATGCGCCGGCGCCCAGCATCGATACGCCCAAGTCGCCCGCCGAAAACCGCGCCCGCGAAGTGGCCAAGGAAATCCTCACCGCCATGAAAAAAGTCCACGATCATGTGGAAGAAAATTGCGATTATGTGGGCGACAATTTCGCCGACGAAGCGCGCGCCATCCATTATGGCGAGACCGAAGAGCGGGGCATCTACGGCGAGGCCACCTCCGACGAAGCCAAGGAATTGGAGGAAGAGGATATTCCGGTCCGGCGTCTGCCTTTCGGGCCGCGCCGGGATTCTTAAAGGGTATTTTCTTACCTTTCGCCGCCCGGCTTGGCGGCGGCCAGCATATAATTGATGCCCAAATCACGAACCTGCGCCCACTCGCCTTCGAGGGGGCGAAAGCCGATGCCGGTGAAATCGGAAACCTTGAGCCCGGACCGGCGCAACAGGGACGCGAACTCGGACGGGCGCACGAATTTGCGCCAATCGTGGGTGCCGGGCGGCACCCAGCCGAGCACATATTCGGCGGCGATTTTGCCCAGCGCCAGGGATTTGAGGGTCCGGTTCAAGGTGGCGCCAACGAACAATCCGCCGGGCCGGATCAGGGCCGCCGCTTCGTCCATGAACAGCCCCGCATCCTCCACATGTTCGATCACCTCCATGGCGAGGACGCAATCGAAGCGCTGCCCCTTTAAGTCTTCCGGCGCCGTGTTCAGATATTGGATGCCAAGTTTGGCGCCGTGGCTTGTTGCGATGCCGATGGCGTCGGCGGAGGCATCGATGCCGGTCACCGCCGCGCCGAGGCGGGCCAGCGGCTCGGCAATCAAGCCGCCGCCGCAGCCGATATCGAGGATCGCAAGGCCTTTGAGCGGCAGAGCCGAGCCCGCTTCGATGCCAAAATGGGCTTGAATTTGATCCCGGATATATTGCATGCGCGCCGGGTTGATCCGGTGCAGGGCGCGGAAATCGCCGTCCTCGTCCCACCATTGCCGCGCCAGCGCGTCGAAATGGCTGATCTCGGCTCCCGATACCGTGCTATGCGCGCCCATTTTCATGCCTTTGGCTGATCCATCGTCGGCGCCCTCGCTTGCCATGGCACCGGCATAAATAGTATGTATACGCGCGCCCGCACTTCGGCAACTCGGATCCGGACCGCTCGTTGGACTTATCGACTTCCGCGATGCGGCATTTTTTATGGTCCTTTTAGTAATGTAGGGGCTTGCGGGGGCGTAATCGGTATCTAAGTAGTTGATATGGCACGAATTGTAGTAAAATTCGGCGGGACATCCGTCGCTGACATTGATCGCATCAAGGATGCGGCGTTGCGCATCCAGGCGGAAGCCGGCAGTGGCACCGAAGTGGTGGCCGTTGTCTCGGCGATGGCCGGGGTGACCAACCAGATGGTGGCCCTGACCGATCAAATGGGCGCCCTGTTCGATGCTCGCGAGTACGATGCCATCGTCGCCACCGGCGAGCAGAGCAATGCCGGGCTGATGGCGCTGGCCCTGCAAACGCTGGGGGTTCAGGCGCGCTCCTGGCTCGGCTGGCAGATACCGATCCATACCGATGGCGTGCATGGCAAGGCGCGCATTACCGGTATCGAGACCGAAGAGCTGGAACGGCGCTTAAAGATTGGCGAGGTGGCGGTGGTGGCCGGCTTTCAAGGGCTCGGCCCCGATGGCCGCATCACCACCTTGGGGCGCGGCGGATCAGACCTGACGGCGGTGGCCCTGGCTGGCGCGTTGGGCGCCGAGCGCTGCGATATCTATACGGACGTGGACGGCATCTATACGTCCGATCCAAAGGTGGTGCCGAAGGCCAGAAAACTGGACCATGTTACCTATGAGGAGATGCTGGAAATGGCGTCGCTGGGATCGAACGTGTTGCAGACCCGGTCGGTGGAACTGGCCATGAACCATGGCGTTAGGATACAGGTGCGCTCGGCTTTTTCCGGTGCCCCCGGAACCTTCGTTGTCAATGAGGATGAGATTGTGGAACAGCAAATCGTGAGCGGCATTTCGGACTCCAAGGACGATGCGAAGATCACGCTTTTACGGGTGGCCGACCGGCCGGGCGTGGCGGCGGGCATTTTCGGGCCCCTCGCCGAGGCCGCCATCAATGTGGATATGATCGTCCAGAACGTGTCCGAGGACGGCAAAACCGATCTGACCTTCACGGTCGGCAAATCTGATCTTGATGCGGCGGCCCAATTGCTGAAAGAAAATCAGGCGGGCATCGGGTACGATGAATTGATCTCGGATGCCGACGTGGTCAAGGTATCGGTGGTCGGCGTCGGCATGCGTTCCCACGCCGGCGTCGCCCAGAAGATGTTCCAGACCCTGGCCGACGCGGGCATCAATATCCAGGTGATCACTACGTCGGAGATCAAGGTCAGCGTTTTGGTTGCCGGCAAATTTGGCGAACAGGCGGTGCGCGCCTTGCACACCGCCTATGGCCTCGATGCTGAATAAACCCAAGGATCAGTGATCATGATCCTTGGTATAATGGGATGATTTAGCGGAGCTTATCCATGGCGCGCTCACCGAACATGTCCGGATCACGGAGGTTGCTGGCGCGCGTCCGCGACACCATGGCCGGTGCCGGGACGGCGCAGGAACGGCTCGACCGGATCGCCACCACCATCGCCGCCGATCTGGTCGCCGAGGTGTGCTCGATCTATGTGCTGCGCGCCGGCGAGGTGTTGGAGCTGTTCGCCAATACCGGGCTTACCCCGGAAGCGGTGCATCTGACGCGCCTCAATATCGGCGAGGGTTTGATCGGCGTCATCGCCCAGCGCGCCCGGCCCTTGGCGTTGACCAACCTGCAGGACCATCCCGCCTACGCCTACCGTCCCGAAACCGGCGAGGAACGCTACCATTCCCTGGCCGGCGTTCCGATCCTGCGCGATGGCCGCGTGACCGGCGTGCTGGCGATCCAGAACCGGACCCAGCGCCAATATACCGAAGAAGAGCTGGAGACGCTGGAAACCATCGCCATGGTGGTTGCCGAACTGATCGCCGGCGGCGGGCTGATCACCATCGACGAGTTACAGGCCATCGAAGGGCTGACGATGTTACCGGTCAGTATCGAGGGGGTGCGCCTTAACGGCGGGCTGGCGATCGGCACGGCGCTGCGCCACGAGCGGCGCATCTCCATCGACAAGCTGGTCGCCGAAGATACCGACGAAGAGAAACGCCGCTTCGCCGGCGCCCTTGGCGAGATGCACGGCGCCATCGACAAGATGCTGGCGGCTTCGGATGTGGCCAGCGGCGGCGAGCACCGGGAGATTCTCGAAACATACCGGATGTTTGCCGAGGATGCCGGCTGGCTGGCGCGCATACACGAGGCCATCGATACCGGCCTCACCGCCGAGGCCGCCGTTATTAAAGTGCGCAACGATACCCGCGTCCGCTTTCGCCAGCAGACCGATCCTTACCTGCGCGAACGGCTGCATGATTTCGAAGACCTGGCCAACCGATTGCTGATGCATCTGGCTGGCGATCCTGACCCGGCGCCGAAATCGGCCGGCGCGGCGGACATTATCTTGTTCGCCCGCAACATGGGACCGGCGGAATTGCTGGACTATGATCGTTCGCACCTGAAGGGTCTGGTGCTCGAAGAAGGCTCGGCCACCACCCATGTGGCGATTGTCGCCAAGGCCCTCGATGTTCCGGTGATCGGGCGCGCCGGCGACGTCATGGGGGTGGTTGAAAACAACGACCGGGTGGTGCTCGACGGCGACAATGCGGAGGTGCATATCCGCCCGTCGGAAGAGGCATTGCAAAGCTTCGCCGACACATTGGCTCAGCGCCAGCAAAGAATTGCCGCCTATTCATCGCTCTTGGATGTTCCGGCCGAAACCAAAGACGGGCTGCGCATGTCTTTAAGCATCAATGCCGGATTGTTCATCGATGTTCAGAACATGAAGGATACCGGCGCCGATGGCATCGGGCTTTACCGCACCGAAATTCCGTTCATGGAAAGCACCGATTTTCCCGATGTGGACCGGCAAGCGGAATTGTACAAACGCGTTATCGACGTCGCGGCGGGCAAGCCGGTGATCTTCCGCACCCTGGATGTGGGCGGCGATAAGGGTCTGCCTTATTGGAAGGTGGATGAGGGCGAAAACCCGGCCATGGGCTGGCGCGCGGCGCGCGTTGCGCTCGACAGGCCGGTGCTGCTGCGCCATCAATTCCGGGCGCTGATCCGCGCCGCCGATGGGCGCGATCTCAAGATCATGTTTCCGATGATCACCGAGGTCGCCGAGTTTGACGCCTTGCGCGATATTCTGATGCGCGAATTGAAAACGGCGGAAAACAGGGGCCGCAAGCTGCCCGGCGATTTGGAAATCGGCACCATGTTGGAGGTGCCGGCCCTGGCGTTTCAGATGAAGTCCTTGTTGCAACGGGTTGATTTTGTGTCGGTCGGCTCCAACGATTTGTTTCAGTTTCTGTTTGCGTCCGACCGCGGCAGCCCGCTCCTGGCCGACCGCTATGATCCCTTATCGCCGCCCGCGTTGAGCTTGTTGGGCGATCTTGTTCGCCAGTGCGACGATGCCGGAATTCCCATCAGCCTTTGCGGCGAGATCGCCGGGCGCCCGCTCGACGCCATGGCGCTGGTCGGGCTGGGCTTTCGCAATCTCTCTATGGCGCCGTCGTGCATCGGGCCGGTAAAGGCCATGGTCAGAAGCTTATTGGTCAGTGACTTAAAGCGATATCTGGACACTTTGCTGCAATCCCACGAGCACAGTTTGCGCGAAAAATTGCGGGAATTCGCTGTCGATCACGGGGTTATTATTTAACCCACCACTTTAAGTTCCGGTCCTTGGTACTACCTACCTTAATTAATAGGCAAAAGATTCTTGTCGGATCGCCCATTTGTCTATAAATTCACACATTAATAATTATTATTTGAAATTTCGGAATATTCGTGTAATTGCAGTCAGTTAAGCGAAGCAGTTAGGCGATTGGTCCGGGGTGATCGACACACATATCGGGCGGTAGCCCATTTGCGGATTAATCGATTGCCGCAAATGATGCCGAAAGCGATAAGATGAACGAAAATTTGCATCCGGAAATGGCAACCCAATCAGAGGCAAATTCCGGCACCGCCGTCGGTGCGTTTTTGCGCGCCTCGCGCCTCCGCCGGGGCGAAGATCTGGCCGAGGTTGCGTCCCAGCTTCGCATTCGCAATGTCTATCTGGAAGCCATCGAGGATGGCCGCTTCGAAGAGTTGCCGGGCAACACCTACGTGGTTGGCTTCATCCGGACCTATGCCGAGTATCTTGGCCTCGACGGCACCAGGGTGGTCGAACGCTACCGGGACGAGATTACCTCCGACGACGGCGGCCAAAGCCTGACCTTCCCGACGGTGGTTTCCGAAAACGGTATCCCGCGCGGCGCGGCGGTGATGGTTGGCTTGCTGGTTGTGGCGGTCGGCTATGGCGCTTGGTTTTTCCTGAATTCCGCGGATCACTTCCAGGCGACGGCGGTTGCGCCGGTACCGGTACAGATCGAACGTGCCGCCGGCAGCGCCGTCGCCGGGCCGCCAGCCTCATCGCAAGTGACATTACGCGCCGCCGAGCCAAGCCAGCCGGCCAGCGCCGTGGCCGCAACCGCCGAGCCAAGCTCGCCCGCGCCCGCGCCCGCGCCCGCCGCCACCGAGACGCCCGCGCCGGTCCAGGCCGTGGCTGACGAGCGGGCGGCGCCGCCACCAGAGCAGCCACAAGACCGCAACGCCCTCGACAAAATCGCCGAGACCATCGCCGCCGCGCCGGCCGAGGACGTCCGGCCCCCAGTTACACCCGAGCTCACACCGGAAGCCACACCGGAAATCAACCCAAGTCCGGCACCAGCAACCCGCAACCCGCCGGCGGACATCCAGCCCAAACCGGTCCAGGCAGCCGCAACCGAACCTGAAGCGCAACCCGAACCCGCCGCGCCGTCCAATGGTGCGCCCGAACCGGCTGTAGAAACGCCTGCTGCGACCGTTGCCGCTACGCCAGCGCCCGAACCAACGCCGGAACCGGCGCCCGAACCGGCAGCAACCGCAGCGTCCGAGCCGGCGGCGCCCGAACAGCTTGCCGCGCTGCCCAGCGCATCCGATGCCCGCCAGGGATTAGAGCAGACAACCGGGCGCCAAGCGGCCGCGGCCACGGATAGTACCGCCACGGCAGCATTGAGCCCGCAACCAGCGCCCACGCCGGCGCCCGAGGCAACGTCCACGCCCGAACCAGCGCCGGCGGCTACGCCCGAACCAGCGCCGGCGGCCACGCCCGAACCAGCGCCGGCGGCGCCGCAGATCGTTATCCGGGCGGTGATCGACAGCTGGATCCAGGTGCGCGATATGGAGGCCAACCAGTTGGTGACGACCAAGCTGTTGCGCTCGGGCGATACCTACGAAGTTCCGGCGCGGCGCGGCCTCAGTCTTTTGACCGGCAACGCCGGCGCCCTGGAAATCGAAGTCGATGGCAAATTGGTTCCGTCCATCGGACCAGTGGGCACCGTGCGGCGCAATGTGGCGCTCGACGCAGAAAAGCTGTCCTCCGGTACGGCCATCACTCAATAATCCATCCGGACCCGCTCTAGGCATTATTAGCGCATGGCGACACTGAAACCCGTTCGCGGCACCCAGGATGTGCTCCCCGGCGAGAACCGCCAGTTGCGGCATGTGGAAAGCGTCGCCTTCGATGTGGCCCAGCTCTATGGCTACGGCGAAATCTCGACGCCCATATTCGAATTTACCGATGTGTTCGCGCGCACCCTTGGCGACACCTCCGACATCGTCACCAAGGAAATGTACAGCTTCGAAGACCGGGGCGGCGAGGGGATTACGCTGCGCCCGGAAGGCACCGCCGGCGTCGCCCGGGCGGTCATGTCGGGCGGTCTGCAACAGGACCTGCCGCTCAAATTATTTTACCGGGGTCCGATGTTCCGCTACGAGCGTCCGCAGAAGGGCCGCCGCCGCCAGTTTGGCCAGGTGGGCGTGGAACTGATCGGCGTCGCCGGGCCGCTCGCCGATATCGAAGTGATCGCCCTCGGTCATCAATTTCTGGACCGGCTCGGCGTTGGTGCCCAAGTCACGTTGGAGCTGAACAGCCTCGGCGATACGGCAAGCCGCGCCGCCTACCGGGATAAGCTGGTCGACTATCTGCAAGGCTTCGAGGATCAATTATCCGATGACAGCCGCGAACGGCTGCGCAAAAACCCCTTGCGCATATTGGATTCCAAGAACGAAAGCGACCGCAAAATTATCGAAAACGCGCCGATTTTGAGCGAATGCCTGAACGATGCCTCAGCCGATTTTTTCGGTGCGGTGAAAGCCGGCCTGGATAAGCTCGGCATCGCCTTTAGGATCAACAACCGGCTGGTGCGCGGCCTCGATTACTATTGCCACACCGCCTTCGAATTCACGACCGATGATCTCGGCGCCCAGGGCACGGTTCTGGCCGGCGGGCGCTATGACGGCTTGTTCGAACAGATGGGCGGGCGCGAAACGCCGGGTATCGGCTGGGCGGCGGGCGTCGAACGTTTGGCGCTGCTGACCGGCGAAACCGTGGCCGCGCCGCGCCCCGTGGCGGTGGTCCCCGTGAGCAAGACGGCAGAGGCCGCGGCCCTAGATCTGACCCAGGAATTGCGCCGTGCCGGCGTCGCCGCCGATCTCGGATATTCGGGCAATATGAAGAAGCGCATGAAGCGGGCCGGCAATCTGGGCGCCCGCTTTGCGGTGTTGCTCGGTGAAGACGAGCTGACGCGCGGCGCCGCCACCATCCGGGATATGGATTCCGGGGAGCAATCCGAGGTATCCTTAGGTGATATCGCAGACCATTTGCGCCAATCAGGAGCCTGAGCGTGACCGAGCCCGAACCTAAAGACGAAGCGCCGGTCCTGAATTTGATGGTGGTCGGTGCCGATCATCGCTCCTCGACGATGATTTTGCGCGACCGGTTGTTTATGGATGCGGGCGCAAGCCCGGCTTTCTATGGCCAGATGGCGCGCGCCGGACTAGGCGAGGCCATGGTGCTTTCCACCATTGATAGGACCGAAATTTACGCCATCACCGAAGATGCCGCCGCGGCCGCGGAAGAAATCCGGAAATTGCTGGCCGCCAATGCAAGGGTCACCCGCTCGGACATCGAAAACCAAAGTTATATGCTGTCCGGGCCGGAAGCGGTGAAACACGCCTTCGCCGTCGCCGCCGCGCTGGAATGCCTGGTCATCGGCGACACCCGGTTTTTGGGCCAGGTCGAAGACGCCTTCGCCGCCGCCGTCCGCGAACATGCCGCCGGTCCGGTGCTGGCACCGATGATGGCCGCCGCCATCGCCGCCTCGGCCGAGGTTTACAAAGAGACCGGGCTCGGCCGGCGCCCGGTGTCTATTTCCGCCGCCGCCGTCGACGTGGCGCGCGATATCCACGGCGATCTGGCGGCCCTGCGCGGGCTTTTGATCGGCGCCGGCGAAATGGGCGAGCTTTTGGGATCCAGCTTCCTGGCCGCCGGCCTTGGCCATCTCGACGTCACCCATTCCCTGGAAACCCGGGCCGAGGCCATGGCCCAGCAATTGAATTGCCACGCGGTCTCCTTCGCCGGGCTTTCGGAACGGCTCACCGAAGCCGACATCGTCATCACGTCGGTGAATACCAGACGCTTTACACTGGATGGCGATATTGTCGGCGCCGCCCTTCGCGCCCGTCGCCGCCGTCCCCAGTTCCTCATCGATACCGGTGTTCCCGGCGATATCGACCGCAGCGTGGAAGACATCGAAGATGCGTTTCTCTATACCCTCGACGATCTCGAACGGGTGACCCGCGAGGGCCGCTCGTCCCGGGAAGCCGATGCCCAGAGCGCCCGCGATCTGGTTGCCGATGCGGCCCTGCGCTACATGGCGGCGCCGGTCAGGGTTGAGGATGCTCCGGTTGAGGCCGACAATCTGGAATCCATGCGCCGCAATGTTCTGGAAGAGGCCGAGGGGGACGCCGACAAGGCGACGCGTCTCCTGATCGACCGGTTTTTCCGCGGCAAACGAAACAGCTGACTTAGAGCGACACCAAATGGTAAACGACATGCTGAGCGGTAAGCTGGCCGGAACGTTGGATAAAATCATCCAGCGCCATGACGAGCTGCGCGACACCTTGGCAACCGGCACCGGCCTGGACGGCGCCGACTACGCCCGCATGGCGAAGGAATTATCCGGATTGGCGGATATCGTGGCGGCGGTAAACGGCTACCGGGCGCAAATGGCCGAGCTGGATGATCTGGGCTCGATCATCGAAGACGCCGCCTCCGACGACGATGTCAAAAAAATGGCCGAGGAAGAGATGCGGGATTTGAGCAATCGGCTGCCCGAACTGGAACGCAATATTCAGATCCTGCTGCTGCCCAAGGACGAGGCCGACGCCAAGAACGCCATCCTGGAAGTGCGCGCCGGCACCGGCGGCGATGAGGCCGCCTTGTTCGCCGCCGATCTGTTTCGCATGTATCAGCGCTTTGCCGAACGCCATGGCTGGACGTCGGAGCTGATAAGCCTGTCCGACACCGGCATCGGCGGGGTCAAGGAAGCGGTCATGGAAATCTCAGGGCGCAACGTCTTTCGCCACCTGAAATTCGAATCCGGCGTACACCGGGTCCAAAGGGTGCCGGAAACCGAAAGCCAGGGCCGCGTGCATACCTCTGCGGCGACCGTCGCCGTGCTGCCCGAGGCCGAAGAAGTGGACATCGAAATCGATGCCGGTGATTTGCGCATCGACACCTACCGGGCCCAGGGCGCCGGCGGCCAGCATGTCAACAAGACCGATAGCGCCGTGCGCATAACCCACATGCCCACCAATACCGTGGTCCAATGCCAGGATGAAAGCTCGCAGCACAAGAACCGCGCCAAGGCGATGAAAATCCTGCGCGCCCGGCTTTACGAGGCCGAGCGCCAAAGGAAAGATAGGATGCGCGCCGCCGACCGCAAGAACCAGGTAGGCTCTGGCGACCGCTCGGAACGCATCCGCACCTACAACTATCCGCAAGGACGGGTGACCGATCACCGCATCAACCTGACCCTTTATAAGCTGGATAAATTCATGGACGGCGAGTTGGACGAGGTTGTCGACAGCCTGATCACCGACGCCCAGGCCACCCAGTTGGCCGATCTGACAGTGTGACCGGAATGAACCTCGGAACGCTCATGGGCCGCACAGCCGAGACCCTGACCGCCGCCGGTATTGAGGGCGCGGGGCTGGAAACCGGCGTTCTGATCGCCCATGTCACCGGGCTTGGGCGCATGGCGGCGTTGAGCCGCCCCGAACAATCCATCGATCCGGCCGCCGCCGACGAAGTTGCCGGGCTGGCCCGGCGCCGCTCAGCTGGCGAGCCCATGGCCTACCTGACCGGCAGCCGCGAGTTTTGGAGCCTCGAGTTTCAGGTTTCCCGGCAAACCCTGATCCCCCGCCCGGACAGCGAAACCTTAATCGAAGCGGTACTGGCTGAGGTCCATGACTTGCCCGAAAACCCGCGCATTCTTGATCTTGGCACCGGCAGCGGTTGTTTGTTGCTGGCGCTGTTGGCTGAGTTGCCGGGGGCTACCGGGCTCGGCGTTGATATCAATGGCGAAGCGGCGGCCTTGGCGGCGGAAAACGCGGCCCGGCTGGGCCTGGCGGGACGGGCCCGCTTTGCCGCCGCCGATTGGACCGATAGCTTGGCGGTAGGCGGCGATAAGGATGGCTACCATATTGTCATTTCCAACCCGCCCTATGTCACCGACGCCGAATGGGCCGAATTGGCGCCCAGCGTGCGCGAATTTGAGCCGGCGCTGGCCCTCAAAGGCGGCCATGACGGCCTCGGCGCCTACCGCGCGATCGCCGCCCGGCTGATTAGTCTGTTGGCGCCCGGCGGCCTCGCCATCTTCGAAATCGGTGCCGGACAAGCGGACGCGGTTGTAAACATCCTTGCCCGGCAGGGCCTTAAAACCCAAAAACCGGTTCAAGACCTGGCCGGAATTGATCGTTGTATTATTGCAACACCTAAAGAAACATGGCCCCAAGGCAAAAATAAGGTTTGAAAATACTCTTAGGATAATTACGTTCAAAGCATGGGGGTTAAGCGGGACCGGAATATGTCCCGCACCGCAATGCGGTAAAAGAACTCCGCTTCTCATAAGCCGATGGAAACCGAGGCAACCGTGCCGGAACAGCCGCCCTCGGTTAGCGAATATGCGGCGGGAAACGAACCAATTATATTAATGATGTTAAGGTTATCATGAAGCAAAGCTCGAATTCGCGGCGGTCGCGAGGCCGTGGTGTTGGCAAAAGACAGCCAAAAAACAGCAACTTCGACAGCAACGGTCCCGAGGTCCGGGTCCGCGGCAGCGCCCAACAGGTTTATGAGAAATATTTGACCCTGGCGCGGGATGCTCTGGCCGTCGATGACCGCATCGCGTCGGAAAATTACTTCCAGCACGCGGAGCATTATTTCCGCATCCTCGGCGCCCAGGAAACCGGCGAAAACCGCGAAAACCGCGAAGGCGGGGGTGAAGGCGGTCGCGACAATAACCGCGACAATAACCGCGACAATAACCGCGACAATAACCGCGACAATAACCGCGACAATAACCGCGACAATAACCGCGATGGCGGCCTCAACCAGCGTGGCCGGGGCCCGCAGCAACCAGTCAACCAGCCGGAAGCGGTTGCAGAGGACGCACCAGTGCCGGCAGAGCAGCCGGTGGTGTCCGATCTGGCCGGCGCCGAGCAGCCGAGCGTCGAAATGCCGCCCCAATCGGGCGACGCGGCGCCGGTGGAAGCCGCTTCGCCGGCGCCCGAACAAACGCCCGAGCCTGAGCCCGAGCAGACCGAGCCCGAGCCG
>Ga0114993_10001650_pt1 | contig 25422 bp, 23 predicted proteins | sample ArcticOcean_MG_C_FD_87042 | JGI IMG/M metagenome (GOLD analysis project Ga0114993, IMG submission 87042) | Marine microbial communities from western Arctic Ocean - ArcticOcean_MG_CB2_150 | ecosystem: Environmental > Aquatic > Marine > Oceanic | place: Arctic Ocean: Canada Basin | collected...
AAAATTACATTTTTCAAGTAATAAAACTTATAAACCTACAGGCACACCAGAATGTAGATTTAGTTTACCAAAACTTGGTCCAGAATGGTTTGGGCCATATATGGGATTTGATCATGTTGAAACTATGGTAGGTGGCCATTACGCTGGATTAGATGGAGCTATACCAGCTCCGCCAGATGCCCATCATTATGAAAGATGGCTTCATGAAGGGGGTATGGGTGCAAAAAGGAGTGAACAATATGGAACAAAACTACCACCTGATCTAAACATACCTCAAACTTGGAATTCAGGATTACCAGTAGCATTCCATAATTCTACGTGGGTAGGAAATCAAACTATTAGATTTATAGAAAAAAATAAAGATAACCCATTTGTATTGTGGTCATCGTTCCCAGACCCACATACTCCATTTAATTGTCCTGAACCATGGTGTTATATGTATCACCCTGATGAAGTGGACCTTCCAGAAAACCCTGAAAGAGACTTTGAGCGAAGACCTTGGTGGCATGAAAAAAGCTTTGAAGGAAAGCCTAATATGCCAGATGCAGGTTTGGTTGAACATCGTGCAAAATGGTCTAGAATTTTTCCTCCGGAAGAAAAGAAAATGCGTCATTTAATTGCTAACTATTATGGAATGATTTCATTAATTGATCATAATGTTGGAAGAATAATGACTTCATTAAATGAAGCAGGAATCTCTGAAAATACCTTAGTTGTTTATACAGCTGATCATGGAGATTGGCTTGGTGACCATGGTCTTTTATTAAAAGGACCGATTCTTTATGAGAGTTTGCTAAGGGTTGGTTGTATAATGAAAGGCCCTAATATACCAAAAAACATTGTGATTGATGATCCTGTTTCTACCGTGGATATTCCAGCTACCTTTTACGATTATGCCAACATTTCGAAACCAATGGAGCTAAATGGAAAAAGTTTAATGGGTTTGATAAAAAATAAAGAAAAGAGAGATTTTGCATTTAATGAGTGGGATTTAAGAAGTTCAAGAACCGGATTAGCTCTTAATTTAAGAGTTGCAAGAACAAAAAATGCAAAACTTGTTTATGAAGAGCTCTCTGACACAGGTGAAATGTATATTTTATCAGAAGATCCAGGTGAAATGGATAATGTTTATAATGACCCTGCTTATTCTAAAATACAAAAAGAATTAATGGATATGATAAGAAGTAGACCTGATGATGCTCTTCCTGAAATAGAACAAGTTGCTATGTCATGAATAATCTAGCTATTGAAGTTAAAAATCTTAGCGTTGAATTTCATTTAAGAGGAAAAACAGTTAAAGCCGTCAGTGACTTGTCGTGGAAATTAAAAAAAGGAAACACTCTTGGCATAGTTGGTGAATCAGGCTGTGGTAAATCTGTCAGTGCCATGTCTATTTTAAGACTTATTCCAAATCCTCCTGGAAAAATTACTTCTGGTTCAATTATTTATGAAGGTGAGGACATAGTTAAAGTTTCTGATAGAAAAATTAGAGATATTAGAGGAAAAAAAATTTCAATGATATTTCAAGAGCCAATGACATCTTTAAATCCATTAATGACTGTTGGGAAACAAATTTCAGAATTACTTGAAAGACATTTTGATATGTCAAAAAAAGAAATCTACAAAAGAACTAAAAATATTTTAGATTTAGTTCAAATACCAGATTCTGATAGATGGCTGAATGGCTACCCACATGAGATGTCAGGAGGCATGAGGCAAAGAGTGATGATAGCTATGGCTTTAGTGTGTGAGCCCTCTGTACTTATAGCAGATGAGCCTACTACTGCATTAGATGTGACTACTCAAGCGCAAGTATTAGCAATTTTAAATAATTTACAAAAAAAGCTGGGAACAGCAGTCGTTATGATAACTCATGACCTTGGAGTTATATCAGAAACCGCAGACCATGTTATAGTTATGTATGCGGGGAAAAAGGTTGAAGAAGCAAGTGTTATAGATTTATTTAAAAAACCTAAACATCCGTATACTCAAGGTTTAATGAAAGCAATTCCAAATATTGATCAAATTTCAAAAAACAAAGGAAAGCCTGAACGTTTGCAAGAGATAAAAGGAATTGTTCCTTCATTGCATGATTTACCAGTTGGATGCGCATTTGCTAATAGATGCTCATATGTAATGAAAAAATGTAAAAAAGAAATTCCTGTTTTTGAAGAAAAATCAAAAAAACATTGGGCATCGTGTTTTAAGGATTTCAAATAATGGAACATTATACTGAAGATAACTTGTTACTAGAAGTGATTAATCTAAAGACATACTTTCCAGTTAAAAAAGGAATATTAGGTTTTCAAAAAGAATACGTCAAAGCGGTTGATGATGTAACTTTAAGCATTAAATCTGGAGAAACTTTAGGAATAGTTGGAGAGAGTGGATCAGGCAAATCCACACTTGGAAAATCTATCATGCGATTAGTAAAAACCACTTCAGGAAAAATAAAAATTAGAGGAAAAGAGATTACCTCTTTATCTAAAAAAGAAATGTTTCCAATAAGAAAAGATGTCCAAATTGTTTTTCAAGATCCATATTCATCTTTAAACCCAAGGTTTACTGTAGGTAAAATAGTGTCTGAAGGAATGCGTTTGCATAATATTTGTCAAGAGACAGAGATACAAGAAAAGTTAATTAAAATTTTTGAAAAAGTAGGTTTAAGAGAGTTTCATATAGATAACTATCCACATGAATTTTCTGGAGGACAGAGACAGAGAATAGGAATAGCTAGAGCTTTAGCTTTAAATCCAAGATTAATTATTGCAGATGAACCTGTTTCAGCTTTAGATGTATCAGTGCAGGCACAGGTGATAAATTTATTTATGGACCTTCAAGAAGAGTTTGAATTGTCTTACATGTTCATAGCTCATGACTTGTCAGTAATAGCACAAATTTGTTCAAAAATTGGTGTTATGTATTTAGGAAATATTGTAGAAATTACAGATAGGGAAACTTTATTTAAAAATCCACAGCATCCATATACAAAAGCATTACTATCATCAATACCGATGCATAATCCACAATCTAAAAAGAAACAACACCAACTTATTAAAGGAGACATTCCCAGTCCAACTAACCCACCTTCAGGCTGTAAGTTTCATACAAGATGTCCGTTCGTTAAAAAAATATGTAGGTTAGAAAAACCTGTTTTAAAACAATTAGAAAAAGGTCATGAAGTCGCCTGTCACTTAGTTTAAAAAATGAATAAAGGTATTATTGATGAAAGAAAAATTTCTTGGTTTTGAAAGATTAGATGGAACAGTTGGAATAAGAAATCATTTATTAGTAATGTCAATTACTGGCCTGACAGGCCCAATAGCAAGAAAAATTTCTCTCAATTTGCCAGGATCTTTATTAATTGATAATCCATATGGATCTGGAATATTAGGTGTGGATAGATTAAGGCAAGACAGGGCTATGATTGGTTTTGGAAATAACCCAAACATAGGTGCAGTATTAATTATTAGTGGAGATCCTCCAAAAACAGAAGCCATCAAGAAAGGAATTAATAAAACGGGCAAAATTGTAGAAACCATTACTCTTGAAGATTGTAATCATGACTCTATATCTATGTTTGAAAAAGGCATTCGTTTAGGAGCAAAGCTTATGCTTGAAATTTCTCGTAAAAGAAGGAGCCTTCATCACGTTTCAAACCTTTTTGTTGGTTTGGAATGTGGAAGATCTGATCCTAGTTCCGGAATGGTAGCAAACCCAATAATGGGTTTAATAGCTGATTATTTAATTGATCTAGGTGGAAGTGCCGTAATTGGAGAGACTACGGAATGGTTGGGGGCAGAACATTTATTAGTAAAAAGAGCAAAGAATAATCAAGTTAAAGAAGAAATTTTAAATGCTGTGAATTTTCAAAAAAACTTAGCTATTAGTAACAATGTTAATCTTTTAGGAAACAATCCTGGTTATACAAATATTGAAGCTGGTTTATCTACAATAGAAGAAAAATCACTTGGAAATATTACTAAAAGTGGAACAAAAGTAATACAAAGCGTTATTGATTGGGGAGAAAAACCTACAATTGATGGAATGCATTTAATGCATGCTCCTGCATATGCTCCAGAATCTTTAAGTGGATTTTCAGCAGCAGGTTGTCAATTAATTTTCTTTTCTACTGGTGTAGGTAATAGTTTTAATAATCATATATCGCCATCAATAAAAATAAGCGCAAACCCTAAAACCTGTAAAAAACTTCATGAACAGCTTGATTTCAAATGTTCCCAAGTATTTGAAGGAAAAAAAACATTATATCATGCTTCTGATGAATTATGGGAAATTTTTATTGATATTTGCTCAGGAACAAGGACATGGGGTGAAATATTAAGTGAATCAACTGAAGTTTTTTCTAGAATTGGGAGAAGTTTATGAACACTAATAATAGAGTATATGATGCTATTCTTCTAAACCCAATAGATAATGTGATTACAAGTATTAGATCTTTAAAAAAGGATCAAGTAATAAACATTAAAGTTAAAGAAAAAATAATTAAAATTAGACTTATAGATGATATTCCAATTTGTCATAAAATATCAATTAATGAAATTAAAACAGGCGAAAATATTAAAAAATATGGTGAAGTAATTGGAATCGCTTTTAACTTTATTAATAAAGGTTCTCATGTACATATTCATAATGTTAAAAGTTTGAGGAGTTAAAATGAAGATTGATCGTCCAAATATTTTATTTATTCTTTCTGATCAACATGCATCAAATATTTTAGGTTGTTATGGTGATAAAATTGTACGTACTCCAAACATTGATCAATTATCTTCTGAAGGAATTACCTTTGATAATGTTTATACGCCTTCACCAATATGTGTGCCTGCTAGAATGTCAATGTTGACTGGAAAGTTTCCGTATAATCAATCTTGTTGGACTAATAGTGATTGTTTACCCTCTGACATCCCAACTTTTGCTCATTCTCTTGGTTCTGTAGGTTACTACCCGACACTTATAGGAAGACTGCATGCTATAGGCCCTGATCAACTTCATGGTTATGCTAAGAGGGAAGTCTTCGATCATTCTAGTGATTGGTATGGAGGATCACCGTATAGTATGGGTGTTTTAGATAAGGCCCAAAGACCTTTTTTAGAAGCGATAAGTAAATCTGGGCCAGGTCAGACTAGTTATGAACTTATGGATAAAGATGTAACAGATAATAGTATTAAGTTTCTTGAAAAATTTGCTAAAAAAAGCTCTTCAATTAAATGTAATCCTTTTGCATTAAGTGTAGGCTATATGCTCCCTCATCAACCTTACGTAGCAAGTCCAGATTTATTTTCTTATTATAATGGCAAAGTTGGTGCCCCAAAATTATCAAGACCAAAAGTAGGAGATAGTTTGTGGTTAGAAAAATGGAGAGAGCAAACTGGTCTGAATAAAATGTCCGAAGAAGATGAAATTAGAGCTAGAACAGCTTATTACGCTCTAATCGAAACATTAGATCAAAGTATAGGAAAAATTATTAAAAAGTTAAAAGATTTAAATCTTTATGAAAATACACTAATTATATACGCCTCTGATCATGGAGAACAAATGGGTGAAAGAGACTTATGGTGGAAGCAAACTTTTTATGAAGAATCTGTCAAAGTTCCTCTTATAATGAAATGGAAAAACAAATTTCCTAAAGGGGAAAGAAGAGAACAAATACTTAACTTAGTTGATTTACCAGCAACAATTGTTGATGCAGCAAGAGCAACTCCTTTACCAAATATTGATGGAAAAAGTTTTTTAGATATAGCTAAAAATAAAAATTCAAGAAAATCTTGTAAAACTTTTTCAGAGTTTTGCACAGATAGTTCACTTGATTGGTCTGGAAATAACAATATCTTATCTAGAATGGTAAGAATTGATAAATGGAAATATAATTATTATCATGGATATAATCATCAGTTATTTGATTTAAAAAATGATCCTGAAGAAATGATTAATTTAAGTGGGAAACAAGAATATAGAGATATTGAAATTGATCTTAATAAAAAGATTTTATTTGATTGGAAGCCAAAAAAAATAATTCAAATAATGAAAAAAAGAGAAGCGACAAAGGCTATTTTAAAATCTTGGGCAAAATCTGTTAAACCTCCTGAAAATTATCGTTGGCAAACTAAAATGGAAGATAACTGGATTTTAAAATAAATTGTTAAAAAAAATTATTTAACATATTAAAGTATTTTTTTGAAGGTTATCATGAATGAACTTAAAAATTACGATAAAAAAATTTTGGTTAAACCATATTCCCCAAATTTAGGAGGTGTCGTTACTGGTTTAGATATATCTAAACCAATATCTATCTCAGAATTGGAATTTATAAAAAAAGCTTTCCTTCGATACCAAGTTTTATTTTTTCAGCAACAATCTGAAATACCACCTGAAATTCAAGTTAAATTAGGAAAATCTTTTGGTCCACTTCACGAGCATCCAGCAGCTCCAACAATGAAAGGGTATCCTGAAATTTTTGAGATTCATACTCATAAAAATAGTAAAATTTCTAATGGTACTGAAAATTTTCATTCAGACGTTTCTTGTGACACTGAACCTCCATTGGGTACTATGCTTCAACTTCATATTTTACCAGAATGTGGAGGAGATACAATGTTTGTAAATATGTATTCTGCTTATGATACTTTAAGTAAAGCAATGAAGAAATTTTTAGGTTCTTTGAGCGCTTGGCATGAATCCGATCATTTTTATAGGGGTAGATATACTGAAAGAGGCGTTTCTGATGACGATATATCATACCCTTCTTCTTTACATCCAATTATTAGAACCCACCCAGGAACTAAAAGAAAAGCTCTATTTGTTAATAGAATGTTTACTACACGAATTGAAGGATTAGAAAAAGAAGAGAGTAATACCTTATTAAAATTTTTATTTGATCATTCTGAACAAATAGCTTTTCAAATCAGATATAGATGGAATAAAAATGATATGGCGTTCTGGGATAATAGATGTGCTTTACATAAAGCTATCTGGGACTATCATCCCATGGAAAGAAAAGGAAGAAGGGTTACAATTAAAGGTGATAGACCAGTTTGATTTTTAGAAGTTTTTGAAGATAACTAAAAAACCTACTGTTATTAATAAAGTTAGAGTAATTTTTCTAAATTTTTCCTGAGGAATGATATTTCTTATTTTTAATCCTAAAAATTGCATTAATAAAGCAGGTATTAGGGCTAAGCCACTGGCAAAAAAATCACTAATTACAACATCTTGATATATAAAAAACATACCATAAAGTGGTATTAGGGTTGAAAAAACTGCTAGAGATACAAATTCACTAAAAATATTTTTAGATAAGTTTAAACTTACTAGGTAAATAATCATAAAAGGTCCTAAAACTGTTGTCATCCCTCCAATTATTCCGGACACTAAACCATATGATAAACCAAAAAAAGGTTTTAATAGGTATTTTTCATTAATTTTAAACCCTACAAAATTTATCAATCCACAAATAATTATAGTTATACCTATTGCTATACTAATTAAATCACTATTACTTGTATGAAAAATAATGCTTCCTATTATAATTCCACAAAATATACCTAAACTAAAAGGGATTAATTTTTTATAACTTTTCCAATTTTTTATTTTAATTTCTCTAATATTTGCAAAAATTATAGGAAAAAAAAGAAGAAAAATTGCAGAAGATGGAGGTAGAGCTATCGTTAAAATTGGAAGAGAAACAAGAGGAAAACCCCAGCTAATAACACCTTTTGTGAAACCTCCTAAACACAATGCAGTTAGCATTATGAGAATGGTGTACATGTCTAAATTAACATACATATTTCAAACTTTTCATAAAAAATATATCTTTACAATAATTTAGTTAATTAGTTAAATAGTTTATATTTAAATTTTATTTATAATTTTAGTGGGGGCTATTAAGAAAAAATTTGTCTAAGTATGCGGCTGAAATCAGGAGATCTTGAAATTGCAAGTAATGCCACAACATTACACTCTAGAGAGACTTATGAAGATTATCCTGAACGTGACAAAAGAAGATGTATGTTAAGGCTTTGGTTATCTTTATTTAAGCCTAGACCACTCCCAGAAGTTTTTAGAAATACTAGGGAATGGGCTCCTACTTTTAAAAGAAGACAAATGAATAAAACTTAAATTTCTCTCTACTTTTAATTTTTTAAACTGCTAATCTTTAATAGATCTTTATTGAGCAAATAACTTCCAACTAATATTTTTTCATTAAGCATGCTTTTAAGGATTAATAAAATATTATCAGCTGTTACCTGTGTTGCTTTGGTTGTTAGAATTGATTTAGGCCAACAAATGACAACAGATCTTTGTATTTCAGGTTTTATAATTTTTCTTGCAAAAAATTGATTGTTTTTTCTTTCTAAATATGATGCTTCCGCTGGTCCAATTGAAAAACCTAAGCCTTCGTTAACAAAACTTTCAGTGTAAGTTTGTGAATTAGAATCTAAAATAATTTGAAGTTTTTTATTTAGCTTATTGGATATTTCATTAAGTTTTTGTTTAAGAATAACTTGTGCCCCAGTTAGTATAAGCGGATAATTAATTAACTCTGAGAATCTTATAGGCTGATTAGTATTATTTAATTGATCTCGTTTGCCATAAAAATATAAAGTATCTGAAATTATTAACTCAGAGTTAATATTTTTATTAAAATTCCAATCAGGTAAAATTCCTAGATCTATTTCACCTGTTTCAATTAGTTTGCTTCCTCTTAAGCCAAAACCTTCTTCAAATTGAATCTTAATTTTAGGGTATTTTTTTTTCATAACTTTATATAGTTTAATACATATAAAGTTTGCTAATTTAGGACTAAGAAAGATTTTAACAGTTCCACTAGGTTCATCAAACAATGATTTTATATCTTGCTCGATACCCACAACGTTATTTAATATGTTTTTGGCTTTTGGAAGAAGCAATTTACCAGCCTCAGTTAGGATAACACCTTGTTGAGTTCTTTCAAATAGTGTTGCATTCAGTATTAATTCTAACTTATTGATACTTTGGCTTAATGCAGGTTGAGCAATTCCAATTAAATTAGCTGCTTTAGAAAATTTTCCAGCCTCTGCAATTGAAATAAAATGTCTTAACTGTTGAAATTTGATATTGTTATTAATCATAAGTAAAACTTATAAAAGTTATAAGTAATATATGTTTTACATTTGTTTTAATTCTGTCAAGAATAATATGTAAAATACAGGAGGTTATATGTTTAAGCCACTTAAAGGTATAAAAGTACTTGATCTAACTAGTGTATTAGCTGGTCCCTATTGCACTTACCAGCTAGCTCTATTAGGAGCAGAAGTGATTAAGTTAGAAAACTTAGATAATGGTGATTGGACTAGAGTTGGTGGAAAAGATAAAAAATTAACCGCTCAATCGATGGGCACATCTTTTTTAATCCAAAACTCTGACAAAAAATCAATTCAACTTAATTTAAAATCTTCTAAGGGTAAGGAAATTGTTCATAAATTAATTAAAAGCGTAGATATTTTTGTTGAAAATATGAGGCCTGGAAAAGCCAAAAAAATAGGTTTAGGTTGGGAAGAAGTTTCTTCAATTAATAAAAAAATTATTTATTGCTCTATTTCTGCCTTTGGCCAAGATGGGCCATTTAAAAAAAGAGGAGCTTATGATCATGTTGTTCAAGGTATGACAGGTATAATGACAACAACTGGAACAAAAGAGAGTGGGCCAACTAAAGTTGGTGCTCCTTATATTGATTACTCTACAGGCTTAAATGCGGCTTTTGCAATAACGGCAGCACTTCATGAAATTAAGAAAAATAAAAAGCCCATTAGATTAGATGTTTCTATGATGGATACTGCTTTATTGTTAATGGCTAATATGGTCACTGAACATATAAATTCAGGTTGGGTTCCTTCACAAATGGGAAATGAAGCTCAAAGTGGCTCTCCTTCCTCTGGCTTATATAGCACCAAGAGCGAACCTCTACTTTTAGCAGCTAATAATGACATTCAATTCATGTCTTTATGTGATGCGCTAAATACTATTCAACCTTTTGATAAAGAAAAATGGAAATCACAACTTTTTCGTCAAAATAACCAAAATGAACTTCGAGAAGAATTTAAGAAAATCTTTATTACTCAGACAGCTGAATTTTTAGAAATACTTTTAAATCAATATAATGTTCCAGCAGGTAAGGTAAGAACTATCCCTGAAGTCGTTTCAGAAGAGCAGTTTCTACAAAGAAAACTCTGGAATAAGATTAAAATTAAAAGCATAAACAAAGAATTTATGGTTCCCAGTATAGGATTTAAAGTAAATGAAAATCCAGTTAAACCTGAAAACCCTCCACCAATTTTGGGAGGGGACACAATATCAATTTTAAGTTCGTTAGGAATTGAAAATCAAGCAATAGATAAATTGAAAAAAGAAAATATTGTTAAATAATTACTTGATGTCTTAACATTTATGGAATCATGTTATACATCACAATGGAACAATATTATAATGTCTATTAATAATTTTATTAAGTTTCCAATAGAAATAAAAAAAATCCTCTGATATTGAAATAGCTAAAATGGCTTAAATGTTGGGGATTAAAATGCTTTTATTAGTGCATATGAGATCTCATATGGATAAGCAAGTTCATTATGATCAAATGAGAAAAGAAATAAAAGAAAATTTTTTCATAATATTTGATATTGCGGAGTACTTAATGAAAATTAGTTTATAAAAAATAATTGCAAATTCTTTTTAAATTGTCTTCATTTATAGAGATACCTAAACCGCCATCATTTTGAGGTACTTTTGATTTGCCAAAATTTATTTTAGGATTTGGTTTATCAAGTAATAAATCAAATAATGGGGTCTCTTTATATTGAGTTTCCATTAATGGGTTATTCTTAATTGAAGAGCAAATATGCAATGTATGGCCGTGTCCAATGGGGCCACTTGGGTTATGAGGCGAAAATTCAACTTGATGTAGATTAAATAATTTTTCAATATCTATTAACTCATCAGGGCCACCAGCATATTTTATATCTGGCATCATCACGTCATAGGTGCCAGCTTTTAAAAACTCTATATACCCTTCTTTTAATATTTTCTTTTCAAGCCCTGCTAATTTAATACCTACATTGTTAGCCTTGTCTCTTATTTTTTTTATATAATGAATATTTTGTGAATTTTCAATTATAGGACATTCTAACCAATATAAATTAAACTTATCACATTCTTTAATTAACTCTATGGTTGATAAGTAATTAAACCTCCAATGACAATCAATCATTATATTAACTTCAGGGCCAAAAACATTTCTTATAACTTCAATCCTTTTAAGCCCAAGCTGCATGTTTTCTAATATATCAGATGTTTCCATACTTGGATCAACCTCATCAAATGGAGCAAATTTGACGAAATTATATTCATCTTTTAAAACTTCACAGGCTCTTAATTTAACTCCATTTAATGATCTATCATAGGTCGAACGATTAAAGTTTGCGTATGTTTGAATTAGATCATTTTTTTTTCCAAACATTGATGATATGGTTTTATTTTCAATTTTACCTTGAATATCCCATAAACATTGCATTATAGATGAGCTGATTGAGGCTTCCACAATGTTTTTGAAAGGAAGGTTAAATTTAAAATCGAATGGGTTACTGTATAGTTTATTTAAAATAAGTTCAAAAATCTTATCTTTGATTTGTAAAATTTCATTAGATTTCCCTTGAAGAGTAGCTTCTCCCCAGCCAATAATATTTTGATTGTTTTCTAATTTAACAAATAGCCAATTAGTTTTTTCAGTAACTTTAACTTCGTAAATATCAGCATTTATAATTTTATTATGCATAGCTCAATTTTTTACTATTTAATTATATATAAAATAAAGTTATGAATTTTTATAGTTTTTGTAAATAATAATTTATAATTAAATCTTTTGGGGGAGGTGTTATGATTTTAAATCAAGAAGAGCAAGCAATGTTAAATGGAGAGTTTGGAGAAGCAAAAAAGTGGGCAATAAAGCATCAAATTCAAGTTGGTAATTTTTTTGACGCTGAAAACCTAGTTAATGTCAGTCAGGTTCATATGATGGTAGATCCAGAATCAATAGGTGAAGAAGGTGTTTTATTCTTAGAAAAAATAGCTGATATGGGCACAAAAGTTGTAGTGCCAATGATCACTGATCCAAGGGGAGTTGATTTAAACTATTATAGACCTTTGGGTCAAACCGAGGAAATGGCCAATATTGATAGACGAACTATTAAAGCATGTTCCTCAATGGGTATTTTGATGACTAATACATGTGTTAATTATCAGACTATAATGCCACCCATTTATGGTGATCATTTAGCTTATGGTGATACTGGGGTAGTCATATATTCTAATAGTGCTTGTGGAGCCAGATCTAATTTTGAGGGAGGACCATCAGCTTTAGCTGCAGGGATAACTGGAAGAACACCAAGGTATGGACTTCATCTTGATGAAAATAGGTTGCCAACAAAAAGGTTTATTATAAAAGAGCAACCTAAAGAATTAACGGATTGGGGAATTTTAGGAGCTGTGGTTGGGAAAAAATCAGGATCATATTGGGAAGTTCCTATAATTGAAGGTTTGGAAGTGACTCCTACATCTGACGAAATGAAACATTTAGGAGCTGCAATGGCTAGCTATGGGTCAACGCCTTTATTTCATCTTGATGGAATAACTCCTGAGGCTATAAATATAAAGAAAGAAGATTTAAATCATTTAGAAAAAAATAAAATTACACAATCGGATTTAGCTGATTTGAAATTACAATTTGGTAAAAAAGGTGATAAAATTGACGTGGTAGTTTTTGCTGCACCTCAACTATCTATTATTGAAATGCATAAAGTTGCAACTTTATGTGATAATAAAATTTTTAAAGTTCCAATTATAGTATGTACTTCGCCACAAGTTTATAACGATGCAAAAAGAATGGGATTTATTGAAAAAATAGAAAAATCAGGTGCAAAAGTACTTGAAGGAACATGTTTTTATAATCAATACGCTCGTGAAATTGGGGAAGCAAATGGTTGGAAGAAGCTACTAAGTAATTCTGCAAAAATAGTAAATATCCTTGGTGGTTACGGTTATCAACCTGCACTAGCAAATATGGAGGATTGTATTCAATCAGCTTTAATTGGAGAAATCATATGAAAAATATTTTAAAATGTCATCCAGGTATAGGTGATAAAGTCGAAGGTATTGTATTATCTGCAAATGATGATTTTTCAGCAAGGTATGATCTAGATAGAATTAAAGGTATTTTTTCTAGACCACAGCATAAATTGTCAGGTGAATCTTATATAGATAAAATTTTAGTTTTGAATGGTTCTAAGGGTGGAGTTGCGTCTGCTTGGATGCTTTATGAGATGTGTGCAAGAAATGTTGCGCCCAAAGCAATTTTATTTAATAAAGCAAACACTATTTTAGCTCAAGGCGCTGCTTTGGCGAACTTAACAATGTGCGATCGATTTGAAGACGGAGATATTACCTCCTTATTAAAAACTGGAGATAGAGTTATTATTAACCCAATATTAGGTACAGTTAAATTAATATAACTTTTTCTGATGTTGGTATAACTATTATAAATTATATTAATTTTTAAAAACAAGTTAAAAAATTAATCTTATTTAATATTTTTAAATCGGCCTATTGCGATTTCTTTTTTTATTATAGGTTTTTTTGTATTGTTTTTTAATATTAAATCAAAAAATTAAATATAGGAGTTTTTAATTTATGCCATATCATAATTATAGAAAAGATTTAATGGGAAGTGCAAAAATTACTCCAAAAGGATCATTTGAAGTCGGATCTTGGCAATCTTTTAAGATTGAATATAAAGCAGGGAAGTTTGGCATTGATGACCAAGGCGGAATTATGATTGGTATGAGGCCACATTATGATGGTAGCAAGTTACAAAATATTAATCCAAAGGAAGAAGGTTATGTAACTGTTGAGACATCAACAAACATTCCTATTGATTTTAAAATTGAAATTAGAAGAAGCATTAGGCCTTTGAACAAAAATATAAAAATAATTTGTAAAAAATACTTAAATGAAAATGATAGAATAATTATTCGTCTTGGTGATCAAAGATTTGGTTCCCTAGGATTAAGGTTGCAGACATTTTGTGAAAAAAAGTTTGATTTTAAAATGTTAATTGATCCATTTGCAACTCAAGACTTTATTCCTTTACCCGATGAGAAAAATCCTGAAATATCTATTGTTCCTACTAATGGTGTCATATGGAAATTAATTGCTCCTTCTCATAGAAGATTAAATGAAAAATTTAATATCTTTATTAAGTGTGAAGATAAATGGGGTAATCCATCAAATAAAGTTCAAAAAAAACTACATCTTTTTGCAGATGAGTTAATTGAAGGTTTGCCCAAAAGTGTTTCTTTTAAAAAAGGAGAATTTTCTTTAACCATACGTAATTTAAAGATTAGAAACAAAGGTGTGTATAAAATTATTGTAAAAGATAATAAAAAAGACATTTTGAGTATTTCTAATCCGTTAATTATTAAAAATTCTAAATATGTTCATTTTTGGAGTGATATGCATGGTCAAAGTAAAGAGACTATAGGAACCAATACTGCAGATGAGTATTTTAATTTTGCAAAAAATAAATCCTTTTTAGACATTTGTGGTCATCAAGGAAATGATTTTCAAATTACTGATGAATTTTGGAAACAACTTAATTTAATAACAAAAAAATATAACGAGGATGGAGTTTTTTTAGCAATCCCAGGTTATGAATGGTCTGGGAACACTAGTGTAGGTGGAGATCATAATGTTTGGTATAAAAAAGAAAATAGACCTATTTTTCGTTCAAGTAGAGCTTTAATATCAGATCGAACTAAAAAGCTAAATGATGCTCATACATCTAAAGATTTGATTAATAAACTGATAAAAGAAGATGCTTTAGTTGTTGCTCATGTAGGAGGAAGGTTTGCTGATATAAGCTATGCTCATGATGCTAAATTAGAACCTTCTGTTGAGATTCACTCGGCTTGGGGTACTTTTGACTGGATACTAAAGGACGCATTTAAACTAAATTATAAAATTGGTATTGTTGCAGGTAGTGATGGTCATAAAGGCAGGCCTGGAGCAAGTTTCCCTGGCGACAGTGTTTTTGGATCCTATGGAGGTTTAACATGCCATTTATTAGAAAAATTAGATAGAGACAATCTCTTTAGAGAATTTAGAGCAAGGCATCATTACGCTACAACTGGGGCTAGAATATATTTAGATGTACAAGCATTTTTTGATAAACAAACTCTATTAAAAGGAACATCAGGGAAAAGGTTAAATATTTCATCATGTTTAATGGGAGATGAGGTTTTAACATCGAGTAGTTCTACTGACTTAAAATTAAATATTGAAGGCACTGCCCCAATTGAAAAAATAGACATTTATGACGGTCTTAAATTAATTAAAGTCATTAAGTCCTTTGAAAAAAATTCCATTAAAAAAAGAATTAGAATAACTTGTGCAGGTCAAAATTATAGAGGAAGAGGAAGATTAGTTAATTGGGACTGCAAGGCAATTTTTGAGTCTGGAAAAATCAAAAAGTTTAAAGGAATTAATTTTTGGAATCCAAACCGTCAACCAAAAAAAATAAATTTAAATTCTATTGAATGGAAAACTGTTACTACAGGAGGTTCTTCTTCTGTTGATATTTGGGTTACTGAAGAATCTTTTCTAAAAAATTTAATTTTAGAAAATAATTTCAAAAACATAAAATTAAACCTAAAAGATATTGATAAAAGCCCAATTCAATATGATTTTGGAGGAATGGACATAAGGCTTATTATAGAAACATTGCCTATAAAGTTAGTTCAATTTTCTATAAATGCAAACTTACCTATAAAGCTTATTAAGAATAAAGAGGCAAGAGTTTATGTTAAGGTTATCCAAGAAGATGGTCATCAAGCATGGTCTAGTCCAATGTATATTAAAAAAGTGAATAATATTAATTAAAATCTTTTTATAAAGAAGTTTTTATATCTTCTAACAAACTATTAAGAACTTGACTGTTATATGCTTTGCGGACGACAATTCCTGACACTCTTTCAATGTCATTAATATCATTAATTTTAAGATTTACTAAGTCAAATGATTCTACAGTGTAAGATGGAGAAGAAGTAAAAAGAATTAAATTTGATTTTTGAACTACTCTAAAGCTCATTCTGGGTGAATTTGTACGTAAAAAAATTGAAGGTTTGTCTAAATGTTTGGAACTAAAAATATTATAAAATATACTTGTACTTTTAATTGAAGATGAATTCATTACCCATTTATAATTTGTTAGTTCTTTTAGCATTACTTTTTTATTTGCTAAAACATGATCCTTTGATACATAAAACAAAAATTTATCTTTTCTTATAGAAAAGAAGTCAAAATGAAACATATCGTTTGGCTTACGTGAAAATAAAATATCAATTTTATTTTTAGATAAATTTTCTAATAGGATATCAGGGTCGTCAAAATTCACATTAATTTCAAGTTCTGGGTATCTTTCAAAAGTTTTAGCAATTGCTTCCGGGAGCTCAGCCATTGACCAAATTGTTCCACATCCAATATTTAATTTACCTTTATTTCCAGATATAAACTGACTTAGTTCAAATTTAGCATTTTCAGACAGCGCTATTACATTTTGAGCATATGGAAATAAAACTTTAGCTTCTTTACTAATTATAAACTCCCCGTTCTGTCGGGAAAATAAAGTTTTTATATTAAATGAATGTTTTAAATTTTGTAATCTTTTGGAAACTGCAGGTTGAGTTATGTTCAATTTTAATGCGGCTGCACTAATACCTTTTTCTTCAATTACAGTTAGAAAAGTTTTTAGTTCTATTAAGTTCATCGCTACCTTTATAACTAAAATTTATGATGTTATAAAAAATATAAATTATATTTTAATAATCTATTTGTCTAGAGTTATTAATGTATATGGGGGAACAATGTCAAAAAATTTATTAATATTACTCTCGGATGAGCATAATAAAAGAATGTTAGGTGTTTCTGGTCATAGCCATGTTAAAACACCTAATTTAGACAAATTAGCTAGTCAGGGAACTTTATTTGAAAATGCATATTGTAACTCTCCAATATGTGTGCCCTCAAGAGCAATACTTGCAACAGGAAGATACAATGCTGAAATTGGTTATTGGGATAATGCTAATCCTTACGATGGAAAAATCCCAAGTTGGGGGCATCGAGCTGTTCAAGGAAATTGTGATGCTGTTTCAATTGGAAAGCTTCATTTTTTAGACGATCAAGCCCCAACAGGGTTTTCAGAACAAATTAATCCCCTTAACGTAGTAGGTGGTGTTGGTGATTTATTAGGGCTGATAAGACAAGAGCTTCCAGTCCGTAAAGGTGCGGCTAATATGGCAAAAGATGTTGGGAGTGGGGAAACAACTTATTCAAATTATGACAAAAAAATTGCTGAAGATGCAAAAGAATGGATTTTAAATCGTAAAAAAACAGATAAACCATGGGTATTATTTGTATCGTTTGTTTGTCCACATTTTCCTTTGATTGCTCCTGAAGAATTTTATAATATGTATCCTGAAAATGAAGTTCCTTGGCCTCTGTTATATAAAGATGAAGAAAGAAGTCAGCATCCATATTATAAAGCGATGAGGGCATGTATGAACTATGATGACTATTTTGATGAAGACAAAGTAAAAAAAGCTACATCTGCTTATTTTGGTCTTTGTTCATTTCTTGATCATAATATTGGCACAGTTTTATCAGCTTTAGATAATTCAGAATTTTCAAATGATACTAATATTTTATATACCTCTGACCATGGAGATGCCCTAGGAATGAGAGGTATGTGGGGTAAAAGTACTATGTTTGAGGAGTCTGCTGGTGTTCCAATGATTTTAAAAGGTCCTCAAATACCAAGTTCTAAAAAGTTAAAAACTCCTGTTAGTTTAGTTGATATTTTTCCTACAGTTATCGATAGTTTAAAACTAAGTAATAATAAACAAGATGGTGATCTTCCTGGTAAATCTTTATTAGAAATTGCAAAGGAAGAAGATAATTATGAAAGAATAGTTTTATCAGAGTATCATGCTGCAGCTTCACCAGTTGGTGCTTTTATGCTTCGTAAAGGAAAGTATAAATATGTTTATTTTGCTGAGGGATATAGCCCCCAATTATTTAATATCGATGAAGATGAATATGAAGAGAATGATTTAGCTTTAGATATGAGTTACAAATCAATGTTAGATGATTTTTATAACCAGTTAAGAAAGATATGCGACCCTGAAGAAGTAAATGCTAGGGCTAAAAAAGAACAAGAAGAAAAAATAGAAAAATATGGCGGGGTTGAAGCTATTATGGGTAGAGGAGATTTTGGATATTCACCGGCACCAGGTCAAAAACCAGAATTTGATTAAAAGATGAATAAAAGTCAAAAAATAAAAGCAGAATTATTTAAAGATATTATAATGGGTATTATTATATTATCTATAAGTGTTGGATGTTTTTTTACTTATAACCCTGCTGATGCTCCTTTAGAGGTAGGAACAGGTGGGATGACGTTTGCAACCTATCCTCTTGCAGTTGCATCACTCCTTACAATTTTAGGGTTGATTTATTTACTATCTTCATTTTTAAAATATATAAAAAACTCAAGTAAATTTGATCTTTTATCTAATATAAAGAATGCTGTAAAAAATAATCAATCATTATATTTCAAAAGGTTAGGCTCAGTTATATTATTAATAATCTATGCCCGTATGATTGGAGAAATAAACTTTTTTATTTCTTCAATGATCTTTCTTTTTACTGCGTTCTACTTGTTTGAAAGAAGAGACTACTTGAAAATGAGTGTTTTATCCGTATTGGGAAGTGGTTTTTTATACGCTTTATTTATTTACTTCTTGAAGTTACCAATTTAGGAGACATAATGTTTGAAGGTTTAATAGGAGGCTTTGCTAATTGTTTTGATCCCATCAATTTTACTTTATTATTTTTAGGAACATTTTTAGGTTTATTAGTTGGCGCACTCCCAGGATTAAGCTCACCTATGGCAATAATTATTTTATTGCCAGTTACTTATTCATTAGAGGCCTTACCTGCACTTTTAGTAATGATAGGTGTTTATGTAGGTACTAAATTAGGTGGATCTTTTTCTGCCATTCTACTTAGAACACCTGGAACTCCAGCATCGGCATGTACGGCTATTGATGGTTTCCCAATGGCTGAAAACGGTCAAGCTAGTCTTGCTTTAGGTTATGCTACTTATTCTTCATTTTTTGGTGGACTTACAAGTTGGATTATTGCGGTAACGTGTATTCCAATTATATCTGCAGTAGCACTAAAATCTTCAAATGCTGACATAGCTCTCATAGGAATAATGGGGTTAGTTATGGTATCTGCTTTCACGAGAGGTTCTATGTTAAAGGGATTTATTGGAGTGTGTATAGGCTTATTAATTGGTTCAATGGGAATGGATAAAAGTGATGCAATTGAAAGATTTACTTTTGGATCTTTAGATTTATTAACAGGTGTTCCATTTGCAGCTGCTTTAGTTGGATTATTTGGTTTTAGTGTTGTTTTATCAGATCTATCATTAATGAAAACAACATCACAGCTTATAACTGAAAAATTTAAAATTGAACTTCCATCTTTTAAAGATTTTTGTAAGCGATGGAGAGCATGGTCTATTGGAAGTTTTTTTGGGGCTGTTGTTGGAGCAATTCCAGGAGTTGGAGCTGATGGAGCTACCTGGCTAGCTTATGGAACCGTAAAAAACAATTCTAAAAATCCAGAAAAATTTGGTTTAGGTGAGCCTGACGGAGTAATTGCTCCAGAAACAGCTAATAATGGAACCACAGGTGGAGCAATGGTTCCAATGCTAACTTTAGGTATTCCTGGTGATGCATCAACTGCAATAATGATTGGTGCTTTATACCTTCATGGTCTTCAACCAGGTGTTACGTTAATGAAAACTGGCGCTGAAGTTGTGTACGGAATGCTTGCAGGACTTTTATTAGCTGGGATTATGATGTTTGTTATTGCAATGGGAGCTATAAGATTTTTTGTATATATCTTAAGGCAACATAGATCATTATTATTTCCATTTGTAATGGTCTTTGCAACATTAGGAGCATATGCAAGTTATAATGAAATTTTTCCTGTTTATGCCGCTATATTTTTAGGAGTTTTTGGTTTTTTAATGGAGGAACGAGGTTTTCCTGTTGTCACAATAGTGCTTGGAGTGATTTTAGGACCAATAATAGAGTACAACACGAGAATAGCTCTACAGGTAGCTGATGCTAATTGGTTAACTTTTATGGATACTTTGCCAAGAATTATTATTCTAGGCATAATCATATTCCTTGTTTTTAATGAAATTAAACAAGGTTTAATTCGTGAGAAACTATCTAAAACAAAATAAGGAGGATTAAAATGAGAAATATATTTTTAAGTATTACTTTTATAATATTTGGCTTTAGCCAAATAGTTCTTGCAGATTATCCAGATAAGGCAATAAGGATTATTGTTCCATATAAAGCTGGTGGTGGGACGGATACAATAGCAAGGGGATTTGCAGGAGCTTTTAGCAAAGCTGCAGGAGTTGATGTTGTAATAACTAACGTTAATGGTGGAGCTGGATCTAAAGGTGTTATTCAAGTTCAAAAAGCGAAAGCTGATGGTTATACTTTATTATTAACTGGTTCTACTGATATGATAGGTCTATCTACCTTTAGAAAAATGCCATTTAAGGCTGTTGGAAGTCTTGATCCAGTTGGAGGAATATACACAACACCTACGTATATTCTTGCTCATAAAGATAGGGGTTATACTTCTTTAGAAGAAGTGATTAAAAAATCAAAAGCAAACCCAGGAAAATTAACAGCAGGTATTGGTGGGAAGTTTGGAGCACATGACGTTTTAGCTAACGCTGTAAATGGTTACAAAAATGCTGGATTTAGAATTATAGCATACGATGGAGGAGCTTCTTTAAAAAAAGCAACAATTGCAAATGAAATTGACATATGTATCATTCATTCACCAGTTTTACTTAATGAAGTAAAGGCAGGGTTACTTAATGTCATAGGTACTGGAGGATCTCTTGCAAAGATAACTTATCCAAAAATTCAAGGAACTAAAACTTTAAGGGAAATGGGTATTCCCGCTGATGTTGGTGTTACTAGAGGGTTATGGGCTCCTAAAGGAACTCCAAAAGATGTAATTAAGAAACTTGAAAAATTTATTAAAGCTGCGGCTACTAGTGAAAAATTCAAGAAGTTTGGAAATAATTTTGGTTTTGGCCCAAAGTATTATTCCTCTAAAGCCTTCTTAGATTTGTTAAACCTTGAACAAAGCGTCTACACAGATATTAAAGGTAAGTTTATGAGTAAGTAATTTAAACTTTAAAATATTAAAAAAGAGAGAGTTAAAATTCTCTCTTTTTTTACATCTATTGCTTTAACTTTACAATTTAGGAGATTTTTATGTCCAATAAAAATCAAAATTTAATAATTATCATGTCAGATGAACATCAGGCAAAAGCATTAGGATCTATTGGTCATCCTTTTGTTAAAACGCCAAACCTTGATAAGTTAGCGTCTAATGGTATTAATTTTACAAATGCATATACTCCTTGCCCAATATGTGTTCCTGCTCGAGCATCATTTGCGACTGGGCTTCCAGTTCATAAAAATAGGTTATGGGATAATGCCATGCCATATTTTGGTCAACTACCTAGCTGGGGCCATATGTTACAAAAAAAAGGTGTGTCTGTAGAGTCCATTGGCAAACTTCATTATAGAGCACAAGAAGATGATGATGGTTTTGATGTAAAACATATACCTATGATGGTTTATAAAGGTGTTGGTATGGTCTGGGGGTCTATAAGGAGAGAAAATGAGAGAAAAACAAGGGATCAAAGAATGCTTGGCGAATATATAGGTCCAGGGAATAGTAACTATACTGATTATGATGAAGCAGTGGTTAAAGAGACAATTAACTGGTTAGAAAATAAATCAAATGAAATTAACTCAGATCCATGGTGTTTATATATTGGTTTAGTTGCTCCACACTTTCCTTTAGTAGTACCTCAAGAATTTTATGATATGTATCCACATGAAATTTTACCAAACACAAAGTTAAACCCAAAAGATGGTTATGTTCAACATCCTTGGATTAAAAAACAAAAAGAATTAAGAAATGATGAAAAAGATTTTAAAAGTGATAAAGAAAGATGGGATGCTATAGCTTCTTATTATGGTTTATGCTCGTTTTTAGATTTTAATATTGGAAAAATATTAGATAAAATTTCAGATTGTGGTTTTTTAGAAAATTCAACTATTATTTACACAAGTGATCATGGTGATAATGTTGGCGCTAGAGGATTGTGGGGCAAATCAAATATGTATGAAGAATCTTCAGCAATCCCTCTAATTATATCTAGTAGTACAATTAAACCTGGGAGATGTGATACGCCTGTTTCATTGTTAGATTTGTCTGAAACAATAGTTGATCATTTTGAGGCTGATAGTCCGAATAATGGTCCAGGAGAATCTTTATATACAATAGCTAATAAAGCTATTGACAAATCAAAGGTTGTTTTTAGTGAATATCATGCTGCTTCTTCAGTTTCTGGAGCTTTTATGATAAGAAAAGATCAATGGAAATATATATATTATCAAGGTTTCGACCCAGAGTTATTTGACCTTCAAAATGATCCAGAGGAAGAAAATAATTTATCAAACAATCCAAAGTTTTTTGATATTTTAAATGAGTTAAACCTTGAATTACTTAAAATTTGTGATCCAAAAGAAATAAATGATTTAGCCTTTAAAGATCAAGATGATATGATTGAGGGTTACGGAGGTATTGAGGAAGCTAAAAAATTAGGAGCAAATGCAGCAACTCCTCCACCAAAATTATAAAAAAATATAGGTATATCTAAATGTCAAATTTAAAGATTGTAAAAATAGAACTGACTGCTTTTGAAATTGAGCTAAATGATATTCAAGAAAACAAAAGTGGTATTGGAATAGTATATACACCTGGTGTAAAAGAAAAGCATATTAGGTTTGGAATTAAAATTTTTGATAACGAAGGTAATGTAGGAGAGTATATTCCTCCTAGGGGGAGGGCAAAGGTGATTATGGCTGCATCTGAAGCTTTATCATATCATGTTATAGATAAGAACCCACTCCACAGAGAAACTATTTATAGACAAATGAGAGGTCTTTGTAAACATATTGGTGAAGTCGGTATTGGAGCCATTGATATAGCTTTATGGGATCTTGCTGGAAAAAAATATAATTGTTCAATCTCAGAATTGCTTGGTGGAAATAGAAAACTTCTTCCTTCATACGCTAGCACTATGAGTGGAGACAGAGAAAAAGGTGGGTTGTCTAGTCCAGAAGCATATGCTGACTTTGCAGAAGAATGTTTAGATATGGGATATAAAGGTTATAAAATGCATGGTTGGAATAACGGTAATGTCTCAGAAGAAATTGCAATGCTAAGAGCAGTTGGAGATCGTGTTGGTGGAAAGATAAAAATTATGTATGATGCTGGTTGTCATTTATCTACTTTAGCAGATGCTTTAGAGGTTGGAAAAGTTTGTGATGAATATGACTTTTACTGGTATGAGGACCCATATAAAGATGGAGGGGTCTCTATAAATGGTAATCAAGTTCTCTCTCAAAATTTATCCACACCAATATTAGTTGGTGAGCACATGAGAAATTTAGAAACATCAGTTGATATGTTAGTAAATGGAGCTTCTTTTTTTTCAAGAGCTGATCCAGATTATGATGGAGGGATAACAGGGTGCCACAAATTAGTTGCAGCTTCTGAAGGGCTTGGAATGGATTGTGAGATACATGCATGTGGTCCGCCTATGAGACAATTAATGGCAGCAAGTAGAAACTCAAACTTTTATGAAGTAAATCTTTTGCATCCAAAATGTAATAATCCTTGGTCACTTCCAGTTTATAATTGTGTTTATTCAGATCAAATTGACTGTATTGATAAAAATGGAAATGTAGAAGTTTCATATCAACCTGGTCTAGGTATAGAATATGATTGGAACTATATTGAAAAAAATAAAATTCAATCATTAATTATAAAGTAATAAAAATTTTGTTAGTCTTAAAATTATTATAAGAAGATATATGATCAAAAACTCTTATCATTTAATTGATGTAAGGCCAATTTCTGGAAGTGTTGGTGCAGAAATTCATGGTCTAGATCTAAAAAAAGAAATTGCCGAAGAGCAATTTAGAGAAGTTCGTTCTGCTTTTGGAGTTTATGGAGTGATTTTTTTTAGAGATCAAAACCTTTCTCCAGAAGAAGAAATCACTTTTGCAGAAAGATGGGGTAAAATTAATATAAATCGGTTTTTTTCAAATTTAGATGGTTACCCCAAGATTGCTATGGTATTAAAAGAACCAGATCAAAAAAAAAATATTGGTGGAGGATGGCATACCGATCATACTTATGATGAAGAGCCTGCTATGGGATCTATTCTGTTTGCTCATGAAGTTCCTAAAAGCGGAGGAGATACAATGTTTTCAAGCATGTATGCTGTCTATGAAAACTTATCAGATGGATTGAAAGAAACTTTGAGTAAAATGCGTGCTAGGCATTCAAGCCGACATGTATTTGGAACTGCACGTGCAGAACGAGACGATGATACGGTAGGAAGAATTAAAAATGCTGAAGCGGCAAATCAGGATGCGACGCATCCTGTAGTAATCACTCATCCTGAAACAGGTAGAAAAGCCTTATATGTTAACCCTACTTTTACACTTGGTTTTGAAGGTTGGTCTGATGCAGAATCAAAACCATTATTAGAATATTTGTATATGCATGCTAGCAAATCTGATTTTACCTGCAGATTCCGATGGAAAGTAGGTTCTATAGCATTTTGGGATAATAGAGCTACTTGGCATTTAGCCATTAATGACTATCATGGTGAACGACGATTGATGCATCGAATTACGATTGAGGGAGTAAAGCTTAACTAAAATTTTGTTATGGTTATTATTAAAATCTTTTACTTATAGTATTTATTAAAAGATAATATGATAAGTTAACCATATTTAATTTTGATGGATTATAAAAGATGTACACAAACGGTTTCTAAAAAAGATAAATAATAATTATGAATGTGAACGCAAACTTTATTAAAGATATTGCATGGGATTGCAAAAATACATGGTCTAAATCTAGTATTAATACTCTTTGGTGCTTATTAGGGTGTTCTATTGGTGATTTTGGTACTATAGGGTTTTTTCAGTTTTTTAATATTAACTTTCCAATTTTTTACATTATGATTTTGGCTATTTTAAATGGTTTAATTACTTCTATAATACTTGAAACCATAATCTTAGTAAGAGAAATGACTTTAAAAAATGCTTTAAGAACTGCATTAGG
>Ga0114993_10001652_pt1 | contig 25393 bp, 26 predicted proteins | sample ArcticOcean_MG_C_FD_87042 | JGI IMG/M metagenome (GOLD analysis project Ga0114993, IMG submission 87042) | Marine microbial communities from western Arctic Ocean - ArcticOcean_MG_CB2_150 | ecosystem: Environmental > Aquatic > Marine > Oceanic | place: Arctic Ocean: Canada Basin | collected...
GCTGTCCTGGGACGATCCAGTACTCCTGGATGAGATCCAGATCACCTTTGATAGCGGTTTTCATCGACAACTGACCCTTTCCGCATCCGATGGGGCATCGAAAAATATGATCCGCGGTCCCCAGCCAGAGATGGTCAAGGATTACAAGATCAGTTTCGTCGACGAAACTGGCGCTCAGCACGAGCTGGTCAATATCGAGGGAAATTATCTGCGCCTCCGAAGGCACCGTTTCGCCGCCGTCCAGATGCGCTCTTTACGCCTCCATGCCCTGACCACCCACGCAACGGAGCAGATCCGGGTCTTTGAGATCCGTGCCTACAACCGTAGCGGGTAGCCATCCCTCTGCCGATATTTTTGGAACGGATGTCTGATCCCCGTCGTTTTCCTGATATGGGTACAGGAGGTATCCCGCCCAATGACTGATTGCAACTCCGAACCCGCCAAGCCGATGGACATCCACGAGGATCTAGACCGATACTTCAAGGTACTCCACGCTGATCCCTACGGTCTCAATAACGAAAACTATGACTGGAATGGCGAAGATCGATTCGTCGCAGTGGCATCCTTTTTCTACCTGCTCATCGCTTCCGGAATGATCCTCGCTTCTCAGCAGGGCTGGATTCCATCCATCAGTATCAAGGCATTGATCTTTTTCATGGCGGCATCGGTTTTCGAGCTGGGTGGCAAGGTCTTATGCTCATATCTGGTTCTGAAATTCAATATTCGCATCAACTTCGTCAGAAAGCTCGGGCTGAGACCGTGGAGAAAGCTGCAAGCCTTCGTGATCCCCTTCCTGTTCGTCGCCGGAGACAAGATCATCATCGACACCATCTTTCTCTTCTCTCTCGGGCAGTTGAAGATCATCTGTACCGAATGGAATGTCATTCGCAGACAGGTGCCTATTTTCAGGTATGCATTCGTTTCGTGGGATCGTCTCGAAGATCGTCCTTACAGCATGAGATACGACATGATCGAAGACGTGCTTCGCTTCCTGATATATATTCCGTTCATCGCCATCGTCGACCAAAAGGTCATCACGTTGATCCCACAACTCGTCAACGAGTTCGGTGATGGACTCGCAGAACCGGTCGGCCTGCGTTACGGAAAACATCGCTACAAGACCAAAGCGATCTGGCACGACGGAAAGTTCTGGAATGGAGAGTACTACCGTTCCCTTGAGGGTAGCGCGATGGTCTTCCTGGTCACCGTATTGGCTCTGCTTTTCTACGCATCCGAGTTCACCTCACCTCAATTGTTGTTGTCTCTCATCTGCCTCCCGATCCTATTGACCGTCGCGGAAGCCATCAGCCCCCATACCGCAGATGGGCCGTTGATCGGTTTGCTGGGTTGCACTTTCTTGTGGGCGATCACAGGTATGACCTGAATCGATAGTCGACCTCGAGCCAAGTCCGCTCGAGCGAGCCCGATCAATAGGTCCATTATCCCTCAAATTGGTCAAACCCATCGACGCATCCCCTCCCCGGAGATGGCATCATTGGCCTTCAAGCTCGAGGAGCTTTTGAAGTCACCAGGTTGGAGATGCTTTGGGCGAAGTCGAAGATGAGGACACTGTAGATTTCGTACGGGATAACAGCTCAAGAGGTATTCCAGCCGGCACTGGGGAGCCACCACGTCCCCAGTTTCCTGGATATGTCATCGAAGGAGAGCTGGGTAGAGGTGGTCTAGGCATCGTCTATCGCGCTCGAGACTTGATGTTGAATCGTCCTGTCGCGCTGAAGGTCTTGACCTCCGACAAGGGAGACGAAGAGCAAAGACAGAAGGTTCTCGATGAGGCGCGGCGCACCGCTGCGCTGGGGGATCGTTGCATCGTCACCATCTTTGGCGTGCTCGAACATGAGGGCCAATCGGCAATCGCAATGGAGTTGGTGGATGGCCACGAATTGCAAAGTGTTGCTTCAGTTCTGGAACCCAGGCAAGTGGCGAAGATCATTGCCGAAGTTTGCCGCGCGGTGGCCAGCGCACACAGTGCCGGCATTCTGCACAGAGATCTGAAACCCCAGAACATCGTCGTCACTCCGGCACATGAAGTGCGAATTCTGGATTTCGGTCTGTCGATCGAGGTCAACAGTACCGAGATCGAAGAGGGTTTTTCAGGCACCATCTCCTATTCGGCGCCCGAACGTCTGATGGGCAAGATGGCAACCGAGGCCACCGACATCTTCTCCCTCGGAGTGCTCTTCCATGAAGCCCTGACAGGTCGACACCCCTTCGCGAAACTGGGGAAACCCCCGACCATCTCATCGATACTTGCGGGAGATCCAAGTCTGCCTCGTGAACATCGTCCCGAAATACCGGAGGAGCTGGAAAGGGTGTGCCTGGCGTGCCTGGCCTTCAATGCTGAAGATCGGCCGTCTGCTACCGAACTGCTCCACGCACTCGACTGTTTTCTTTCTGGACGGCCGGTGCAACTGAAGGCCAGTGTCGTCAAGAACCATCTCCTCAATCGCATTGAAGATCATGTCGATGAGATTGAAAAGTGGCAGAAATTAGGGCTGGTTCGCGAGCCGGAGCGAGACCTATTGCGCTGGCAGTACCGCAGAATCCTCGAAGGGGATGACCTGTGGCCCACGGAGACGCGGAAATTGCGTGCGGTCGAACTGGGAATCTACATCTCCACCTGGACGATGTTGTCGGCAGCCTTTCTTTCTGCGGGTCTTTATCGTGAGGAGATCGGCACACCGATGCGGTGGATGATTCCCCTGTTCATCACATTTTCACTGGTGCTGGCGGGTGCATTGACGGAGAAGCGATCGGCCAATCGTGTCACACCGCTGTTCTTCGGCGGTGCCATCCTCTCGTTGCTGCCGACGCTCATGTCGCTCTTGACTGAATTCCTGTGGGTTCCAGAGATGACCACCTCAAAGGACTGGCTCCACCGCTCAGGTGTTTCCAACAAGACTCTGCTTGTTTCCAGCCTGATCGGCATGATCGCCAGCGTTCTCCGGTTGAACAAAACTGGCGTTTCATTCTATGCGTGGCTCTCCTCGGCCCTGTTTCTCTCGACCCATCTGTCGGTGTTATTACTGCTTGGATTTATCGATTGGGAGCCCGGCCCCAAAGCTGTGGGCATCCTGTCGACTGGAATCGCCTGGGTAGTGGGTTCGGGGTTCGAGAAGCAACGACGTCCACGATTCGCTCGGCCATTCCACTGGATCGGTGCCGCGGGAACCATGCTGGGCCTCTACATGCTGGCAACGGTGCCATTGCTTTCCTGGCTTGGCTTCGATTCGCTGGCCAGTGGCACCCGGTCGGGCTGGTCTTTTGCAATATCAGGCTTTTTCATGCTAGGGATCGGGATTCTGCTCGATCGCTCTCCTCGACTGGAGCGGCGACGAATTGCCAAGTTCTTTGAATGGGCCTGTCCGATTTTCATCCTCGGAGGTCTATACCATGCAGCGCTGGAGAGATCTCCGATTGTCGGGTGGGATGACCAGAGCTCCATCTGGCTCACCGTCATTCCCTTCATCGGAGCGGTGGCGATGTTCGTGACTCTGACCGCAAAGATGTGGAAGCCACGATTCATGATCTCGAGCCTGGGAGGCGTCGCTCTGTCGCTACACCTTCTCCAGCATCAGGATTTGATCTCGAAGACCGGAGTGCTGATTTTCGCCACCGGGATGGGGTTGCTACTCACTGCGATCTTCTACATGCGCATGGAGATTTCCTATCGACCACGAATCAAGAAGGAGATCAGTCCGCCTTCCATTCATGACGATTGAGATCGCCGGATTTGCTGGATATCACCGGAAAGCGCTATTGTGACTTCATCGGGAAATCAAGCACCTTGAGTTGCGCCTCTACATCTATTCCGTGACTTTTCACCAGGACTTTTTTGTCGATGGCGCGCAGCTTTCCCTCGGGGCCGAAGAAAAACGTGTGTCTTTTCGACAATCCGAATGCTCGATCTACACCGAACAGCTTCGCCGCAGTTCGATCATCATCGCTGAGCACTGGAAACGGCATATCCAGTTTAGCCGCGAATTTTTTCGACTTTTCAAGACCGTCGCAGGAGATGACAAACATGTTGACTTTGAATTTTTGAATCGCTTCGACGCTGTCACGCAACGCCTTGCACTGGGCAGTTCAGCGCGGGGTGAAGGTCTTGGGAATCCAAACGATGATCAAACCCTCTCCCCGGCTCATCCCATCACGGAGCGAATACTTCTTGCCGCCTGAGCCCGACAGTGTCAGATCGGGGATCGGATCGCCGACCCGGAGTCCAACGTCTCCTTTGGCACCTGAAGAAAACAAACCTGCAAGCACTCCCATGACCACCATCCCTCCAAGGATCATTATCGCTCTGGTTACTCGATTCTTGCTCATGAATCACTCTCCGCTTCGGATTCTTCACTCCCATACTCCAGGTCAGCTCCTGCATTCCACATCATCGACACCATCAAGATGTGGATACCGGTTCCCGCGAGTGCGGTTTGATCCCGGAACAGAAAAGAGCAACAGGCCCAGAGCAGTCCACTGGCTTCATGTAGCCCGACAATCACTGATATACAGAACGAGTGGAGTCCGACACTCTTCATCGTAAGTGGTAGACCTATCGATGGAATCAGGAAATTTCTAATCCACAGTCCTGCCAAGATGCTCAACCCGCTCAGGCCGGCACCGACATACAGGAGTGTTGGAGACTCCACTTTCTGTTCATAAGGAATGGTGACACTCAGTACTCCGGCGAGAATCATGAAGGCCATCGCAAATCCGACCAAGAGCCTATTCATCAGCCCTGCCATTTTCAGAGCCTTGCGTCTCTCGCTCATGGGACTACCCTTCCACCAGCGTGAAGATCAGCAGATGATTTCAACCAAACGCATCACAGAATGATCCAGCGCAATCTTGTTCAGATCCCCCACATCATACCAACAAACCTCAAGCGACTCATCGCTCTTCATCGGCTGGCTATCTTCGGAAGCCATCACCATGAACCGGATATCTAGATGAAGATGCTCGGGCACCGTTTTTCGCTGAGGAATGGTGTGGATATCAATATCGATGATCTCTGAAGCGATGGTGAGCTCCGGAACCCCGGACTCCTCGATGGACTCTCGCAGGGCAACAGCGGGCAGATTGGCATCGCCATCGCAATGGCCACCAAATTGCAACCAGCGGTTCAACTTGGCATGATGATGCAGCATCACTCGAGATCGATCTTCATTGACCACCAGGGCGGACGCTGTCAAATGACCCGGCATACAATCTCGATCGAGCAAACGTGGGTGAAAATTACACATCTCGAGGATCTGATCCTTGAACTGTTGCTGCAAGGTCCCCGTTGCCGGGTAATCGCCGATCAACCTGCTGGCATGCTTCAACGAAGCGATGGGCGCCAGTCTTTCATCTCCTGGACTCCACCACTGGTGGCGCTTCGCCGGTGTCTTCCTGGAACTCATCCTCTGAACAGATTCTTCACGACGTGCCCTGCGATCTGAGGGTTCTCCCTGAGTCTCCGGGTGGAATAGGCATACCACTCCTCGCCGAAGGGAACATAGACTCTCAGAGGATGGCCTGCGGCGACAAGATCTCCTCGCATCTTCTCTGCAACTCCCAGCAACATCTGGAATTCATATCTTTCCTTGGGGATTTCCAGTTCCTTGAGCATCTCAAGAGCGGAAAGAACCAGTTGCGGATCATGGGTTGCGATCCCAACTCGATGCGCGCCATTCTCGAGCAACAGTCGAAGTGTCGCTCGAAACGAATCCTGTACTTCTTCAAACTCCTTGAAGGCGATCTCTTCCGGTTCCACGTAGATTCCCTTACAGAGCCTGAGGTTGGTGGCCCCGCCGGAGAGCAACTCCGCAACCGAAGACTCGGTGCTGCGAAGATAAGACTGGACCACGGCCCCGATACGATCGGACTGGCTTCTCAACTTCCTGTAGAGGTCGAGGGTAATTCCGGTCACGGAGGAGTCTTCCATGTCCATGCGAACGTAGTTGTCGTATAGCTCTGCCGATTGCAACAGCCGCATCACGATCGATTCGCAAAGTGGCGCATCAAATTTCAATCCCAACATCGACAATTTCACCGATATGTTGGCATCCAGCCCTCTACTCGAGATCTCCCGCAGAGATTCCTGGTAGATCCGCTCCCCGGCGAGCGCCTCCGAATGATCAGTGGTGTCCTCGCCAAGCACATCCAGGGTTGCACTCATCCCCGCTTCGTTGAGCTTTTCAACACAGCGAAGCGCATCATCCAGGGACTTTCCTGCGATGTAGCGTCGAGAAACTTTCCACACCAACGAGCGTGGAACCAGGGGAAGCAGTGCGACAATTGCCTTGTTGATCACGAAACCTATTCTCCCAGACACGCACTACCTGTTATCAGGTCCGATCCCATGAACTCGCTGGAAAAGGCAGCATCCTGTGCCGTGTCCCCTTAGCATACTCTGGGCACTCCCCCGGTGGGAGCGATACGAAGTGGAGCACAACCACCCATGAACCTGGATCCACCTCGCTCTGCTTCACCCGCTAGAATTATCACCTTGGTGGCGTCAGGATGGCTGCTGACCCGAGGCGTAGTGTGGATCTTCGAAGCAATTTTCAGCGGCCCATCGGAGTTCCACCCACCCTTTCGGCTCACCGATATCGTGCTCGGATCCTTCTGCATCTTGCTCTCTTTACAATTACTCTTCCGTGCACCAGGTGCCAGATTTCCAGCGATCATCGTGCTGTTTCTTCATGCCGCATTACTCATCCATCGCTTTGCCATCCTCGACGCATCCAGCTGGTGGCAATTGTCCCAGGTCGATCGACTCCAGGTGATCTTCGAGACCGGTATTTCTTCGCTGCTCGCCATCGGTCTTTGTGTTGCGACTTTCCTCGCCAGGTCGGCACGAATCCACCACAGAAACACCATGGATCCGTAAGCCTTTTTATCCCCACACTGAAAACCTGTCGGTATGATGGAACCATGAATTATCAATTTCATTGGATCTGTGCGCTGCTCGTGTCCTTCACCTGTATCGCCTCCACCTCGATCGCCCAGAGTGTCGACTTGCTGGATGCAGGTCGAGGAGATGTAGCCGTGTACATCCCCTCAAGTTATGACCCTTCCATCCCCACTCCGATCCTGATGGGCCTTCATGGATACAGTTTCAGTGGTGACACCATCGAGGCCTACTTCGGATTTTCTCAGCTCGCTGAACAGAACGGGTTCATCTATCTCCATCCGGATGGATCCCTCGACAGTCTCGGACTTCGCTTCTGGAATGCGACGGAGGCGTGCTGTGATTTTGACAATGCGGGATACGACGATGTCGGTTACCTCACAACCCTGCTCGACATGATCGAGGCGGAGTACAACGTCGATCCTGACCGTGTTCACCTGGTGGGCCATTCCAACGGAGGATTCATGGCGCATCGATTGGCCTGCGAATATCCCGATCGATTCGCCTCCATCGCCAGTTTCGCCGGAGCAGTTTTCTCCGATCCACTCAACTGCAACGCAACCACCCCGGTACACATTCTCCAGATTCATGGGACTTTCGATGCCATCGTCAGTTACTACGGCGGGGTTCTCGACGCTCCCTATCCATCCGCGATGAATACTTGCACGCAGTGGGCTGCCAGGAACAACTGCTTCGGCACGCCAGTTTCAGGAAGCAATATCAACCTGGATGGCTTGCTGTTTGGAAATGAAACCACCGTGGATCGCTGGGAAAATGGCTGTGACCCCAATGGGTCAGTGGAGCTGTGGTCGATCCTTCTGGGTAGCCATCTTCCAACACCCAGCTCCCAGATGAGCCCCCTCATCTTCCAGCATTTCCTTGATCACCCAAAGATTCCAACCGCTGTGCTTCCCCGCTTCATCCGTGGAGATAGCAACGGAGACCAGGACCTCGACCTCTCGGATGTGGTCATGCTGCTGGTCTACCTGTTCAGCAACGGCACGCTGGATTGCCGTGAGGCTGCCAACTGCAACTCGGATACGAGTCTGGATGTTTCGGATGGAATCTACCTGCTGGGCTACCTGTTCTCTTCCGGCCCAGCGCCGGCGGCTCCTTTGAACCGCTGCGCCAGTGCGCCTGTCGCACTCGACTGCCTGCTCGACAACTGCCCCTGATCACTGGTCAGAAGAGACTTCTGCCTGCTGAGGAGTCGATCGTTCCCCCTCTTCGAGTCCGGGGATCTCGATCCCTGATGCGGCTCCACCGAGAAAAAACAAAACCCTCGCCTCCGCAGGAATCTCATGGCACCACTGCACCCAGGATGTTTCTCCGGCCACCAGTTTTCTCAGAGCATCGATGGGCAGCGCCAGCAGTGGTTCTCTCCGCAACAACGCCGCAGTGACGGCGAGCGGTTGGTAATCTGGCCCACTTCCTGCGTCTCGTTCCTTCTTGACCTCGGCGACCCAGTCGACCTGGGAAATGTATCGAACCCACTCATCGAGATCCTGGGCCCGCTCGAATGGACCCTGGCCGTAGTGGTTTCTCCAGCGGCTACCGAACATCAATCCTGTGCCAAAAAGAGTGTGAGCCCAGTCCGGTCCCGAGAGCAGAGCCGGTGGCGAAAGTGGATCACCTTCAGATTCTGGATCCGCGGCCCTCAGTTCCTCGCACTGACGATCGAGGAGCAGATCAAACACGGGGGCGTTTTGAGCCAACGCGACCCCGCCAGAGAGTCCTTCTTCCGACTCGAACCATCTCCACAGTTGACGGATTCTCCCCTGGCCCATTCGCTCCAGTAAATATGAGGAATCATCGGGGGCGAAATATCTCTTCCAGCTCTCATCGAGGAGTGGCACACAATAGCGCTTCTCTGACATGATGGGGCTCCTGTTCAAGGGTGTCATCCGTCGGCGTACGGGTCCCGATCGTCTGTTATTTTCCACGCTCCCGGTGGCGTGGAAAGGAGCATTCTTTAAAACAGATCTGGCCCATCCACCACTGCCGCTCGCAGGTGTTCGATACGCCAGATCCGCCACCAGCGGCCAGGATGAACCTCAACCAGATCGATCCTGACCCCATCGTGACCACTACGGCGAGCCTTTAGCCACAATGCACCCCTTCTGAGTCGATCCGCTTGCCGGTGGGAGAGGGGTCGTGACTGCGGGCGTTGGCGGCGGAACTTGACCTCGACCAGAACCAGGGTCTTGCCTTCGACCGCGAGCAGGTCGATCTCGCAAAAAGGAGTTCGCACATTGCTCCCGAGGATTCTCCAGCCACGGAGTCTCAGGATGCCGCGGACCCAGCGCTCAGCCCATCGTCCGGAAGCGGACGGAGAAAGAAAAAACCCCGCCGAAGGCCGAAAGCGGCCACTCGGAGGGGGTCTTCTGGATTCTCGTCGGGCCAAAGGAGTGCATCCTCCCATCCCTGTGGGGCGCAGTTACCCCGGCAATCTTACCTATTGCGTCGAAGGGCGACCTTCTCGCGCACCTTGGTCGCTTTTCCGATGCGCTCCCTGAGGTAGTACAGCTTGGCACGACGCACCCGTCCGAGCCTCTTCACCTCGATCTTTTCGATCCACGGAGAGTGCAGGGGGAAAGTACGTTCGACTCCTTCGCCGGCCACGATTCTGCGAACCGTGAACGCAGAACGGCTACCGCGCTTCTTGCGGCCAATCACCGTCCCGTTGAAGATCTGAACGCGCTGCTTTTCACCCTCGACAATTCTCACGTGCACATCGATGGTGTCTCCCACGTGGAACTCCGCGAGAGCTTCTTCCCTGACCTTGTCCTTCTCGAATTCACTGATCTTGTTCGACATCGTTTTCTCCCGGGACCTCTTTGAAGGCTGCGCCATCTGTAATTCTCGCTGGTGATTCCCCGGGTTCACCCGAGTTCACCGATTCATGATTCGTACCCCTCGTGGCTTGTAACCGATTCGAGCGCTGCTGCTTCGAATTTTCGCGTCGCCACTTCTCGATCGCTCCGTGGTCGCCACTGAGCAACACCTCCGGAACCCCTCGCCCCCGGTACTGGGGAGGGCGAGTCCAGTGTGCGTGGTCCAGACCCTCCGGCCCGGTCCACTCATTGAAGGAATCGCGCAGTGCCGATTCCCCATCCCCGAGGACTCCTGGCAATAGCCGGATGGCGCCCTCGATGATCGCCATCGCCGGAACCTCGCCACCGGAGAGAACGTAGTCTCCCAATGACACCCGTCTCCACGGGTAGGCCTCGACGATTCGTTCGTCATATCCTTCATACCGACCGCACAGGATGATCCAGCGGCGAGCGCCGGAAAATTGCTCCAGATCTTGTTGCCCCAGTTGCTGCCCCCGCGGGCACATCAACAGTGGTAACGTTCCCTCCGGAGCAGCGGCGCCCGCAGCGAGTCCCAGCGCGTCGAGCGCTCGAAACACTGGCTCCGGCTTCAGGAGCATCCCGGGTCCACCCCCGTAGGGACGATCGTCGACGGTTCGGTGTCGATCCTCGGCGTATGCGCGAAGGTCCGTGATCCGGACATCCAAACGGCCTGTCTGACGGGCCACTCGCACCATGCCGTGACGCAGGAACTGATCGAAGAAGTGCGGAAAGATCGTCAGGATGTCGATCTGCACCGGCAACTCCGAACGAGATCCTTCAGGCGGCACTACCACCAGAATTCTTCTTCTTTGCGCGCTGCTGCGCCCTGCGGCTCTTCTTCTGCCCCGGCGTTCCCCACTTCACGTTCGACTTGCGCAGGAAAGAAGTGACCGTGTCGCTCGGTCGGGCTCCCTTGTCGATCCAGTACTGGATCCGATCCTCGTGCAACTTCACGCGTTTCTGGGCGTCATCGACCATCGGGTCGTACCAGCCCACCGTTTCAAGAGATCTTCCGCCTCGGGCGTTTCTCTTCTCGATGGCCTCGATGCGATAGAAGGGCCGATGGCGTCTTCCACAGCGCTTGAGACGGATTGCTACCGCCATACCTATCTTCTCCAGCCGTACACTCCGGGGTTGACCCGAATGAGAAATCAAAGTTCTAGAACGAGATCTGCCGACCGATTGCCCCAGATCCACAATCCCTCCATCAGAGGGGAACGCTGAAATTACAGGGGAGGCCACGATCCATCAACACTGCCCGGGGATTTATCGGTCAGATTCGGCCAATTTTGCGGCCAAAGGGGCTATTTGCGACGCGAGTTCTTGCGCCGCTGGCGCTCCTGCTTGCGTTTCTTGCGTCTTTCGTCGAGGGATGGGCCGATTCTCTTCTGCCCCGGCCCTCCTGGACCCGAGGGGGGAGCCAGTCCCGGAGGCATCATGCCAGGAGGCAACACCCCTGGAGCCATCGCGGCGGGATCCCCTTCGCCCCCGGCGATCGCATCCTTCATCTCCCGCATTCCCTTCATCTTGCCGAACAGGCCCTGGTGCTTTTTCATCTGCTCCATCATCCCCTGCATCTGCTTGAACTGACGCAGCAGTCCAGTGACATCCTCCAGGGTCCGACCGGCGCCAGCAGCGATCCTGCGGCGGCGACTGGTGTTGATGATTTCTGGTCGCTGCCGCTCCTTCTTGGTCATCGACTGGATGACACTCTCGACCACCTGGATTTCATCGCCCTTGACATCCAGTTCGTCGACACGGCCTCCCAGTCCTGGAAGATGACTCAACAGGTCCTTCAGGCTGCCCATCTTCTTGATCTGGCGCAGTTGTGAGAGAAAGTCCTCGAGATCAAACTTGGCCGCGAGCATCTTTTCCTGCATCGCAACTTGTTCATCCTCATCGATCACCTGCTGGGCGCGATCGACCAGGCCGACCACGTCTCCCATGCCGAGAATTCTAGAGGCCATCCGATCGGGATGGAATTCTTCGAGTCGGTCGAGCTTTTCGCCCACTCCGATGAACTTGATCGGTTTTCCGGTGATCGCCTTGACCGAAAGCGCCGCGCCACCGCGGGCATCTCCGTCAAGCTTGGTGAGAATCACTCCGGTCAGAGAAATCGATTGAGAGAAGGCCTCGGCAGACTTCACCGCATCCTGGCCCGTCATCGCATCGCAAACGAAGAACACCTCATCGGGAGAGGTCTTGCTGGCGATCTGCTTCAGCTCCCCCATCAGGTGGTCATCGACATGGAGGCGACCAGCGGTGTCGAGCAGCACCACATCGCATTTGAGCTTCTTGGCCTCCTCAAGCGCTGCCTTGCACACCTCTGGAGGGGTCAGGCCCGGCTGGTGAAACACCGGCACTCCCACTTGCTGACCCAGAATCTTCAACTGTTCGATCGCTGCGGGCCTCTGCAGGTCTGCCGCCACCATCATCGGCTTTCGTTTCTTGCGGTCGCGAAGATACATGGCGAGCTTCGCGCAGGTGGTGGTTTTTCCGCTACCCTGAAGACCCGACAACAGCACCACGGTCGGTCCACCAGAACGCCAGGAAAACTCGTGATCGACCGGCCCCATCAGGTCGGTCAATTCATCCTGGACGATCTTGGTCAGCATCTGACCCGCATCGACACCCTCGATCACCACCGCACCGAGCGCCTTTTCTCGGACCCGCTTCTCGAAGTCCTTCACCACGGACAGAGCGGCATCCGCCTCGAGCAAGGCTCGACGAATCTCTCGACCCGTCTCCTTCATGGTGGCTTCGGTGATCTTGCTACCGCGTAGGCCGGCAACGATATCGGTAAATCTTCGAGTGAGTCCTTCAAGCATCGTTTAGTCCTAGGCCATTTCTCGTTCGTCTATTTTTTCATCCATCTTTTCCACGTCGGCGCCGAGTTGACCCAGCTTCTGCTCCATCCGCTCGTAGCCCCGTTCCAGATGATAGATGCGGGTCACCTCGGTACGCCCCTCGGCGACCAGTCCCGCAAGAACCAAGCAGGCACTCGCGCGCAGGTCGCTGGCCATCACCGTCGCTCCCGACAAGGGAGCCCCTCCTTCGATGATGGCAGATGGGCCTTCCTTGCGGATTCTGGCGCCAAAACGCCTCAACTCCGACAGGTGGTTGAATCGATCGGGGAACACCTTGTCGGTGATCAAACTAACACCTCGACCCAGGCACATCAGTGCCATCAACGGCCCCTGAAGATCGGTGGGAAACGCCGGATAGGGTAGCATCGCAATGTCGACTGGAGTCACCGATTCCACTCCACGAACCGTCAAAGTCGACTCTCCCACTTCCACCGGGACTCCGATGCGCTCGAGCAAGTCGAGTAGCGCACTGTTCTCCGATGGTCGACAACCTTCCACCACAACTTCGCCGCCAGCGATGGCTCCGGCCAGCAAGTAGGTGCCGGTCTCGATGCGATCGGGTGGAATCTCGTAATCACATCCAGCGAGACAGGAATCTCCTCCGAGACGGCCGTGACCCTCGATACGTATCACCGGGGTACCATCACCCTCGACAACAATGCCGATGGCTCGCAGGAAACCAGCGGTCGCCTGGACCTCCGGTTCGCAAGCAGCGCCTTCGATGACGGTCACGCCTTCGGCCCCCGCGGCAGCCATCATGACATTCTGGGTCCCCAGTACCGTCGGCCCCATCGGTCCCGACAGGTACACCGTATTGCCCCGGAGACGTGGCGCCTTGGCCACCACGTAGCCACTCTCGATCCTCACTTCTGCTCCGAGTGCTTCCATCCCTCGGGTATGCAACTCGACCGGTCGGTCGCCGATACTACAGCCGCCAGGTAGCGAAACTCTCGCCTCCCCACGACGAGCCAGAAGCGGTCCAAGACAGCAGATGGAAGCTCGCATCTTGCTGACCTGCTCGTAATCGGCGGTGGTCGAGGCAGAGTCGGTCACCTCGAGCATTACCGAGCCGTCCGGATGTATCTGGTACTCGGCGCCCAGCGATTGGAGGATCTCCAGTGAGAGGCGGATATCGCGCAGTTCCGTCGGAATATTGCTCAGGTGCACCGGTCCATCCGAGAGCAGGGTCGAGAAGAGCACCGGAAGGGAGCCATTTTTCGAACCAGAGATTTTGACGGAACCGTTGAGCTTGCGCCCTCCGTGAATGACGAATTTGTCCAAGATGGTGCCTTTCCGGCAGCGACGGCATGATCCCGATTGTGCTACATGGGATCAGGGTGTCAACGCCGCAGCGAACAAGAGTGGTTCCCGATCATCCTGCCGGGTCCATCTCGACATGAACCGCTCGCGGGATCCCGGCCATGTCCTTCCGGGAAGACGACCGCCTTCTACACTCGCGGGCATAACGCTGGATGGCGGGCACCTGTCCCTCACCACACTCCATCAGGAGCGCTCCGGTCGCAGTGGAGTAGTGAGGAAAATGGTCGATCAGGGCACGATGAAATCCGATTCCATCCCCATCGAGATTGTCGATGAGGGCCGCTTTGGGTTGATACTTGGCCACATCGGCGCTCAGTAGTGGATCCCCCTCGACGATGTATGGCGGATTCGAGATGATCAGGTCGTGGCGGCCAACAATCGGCTCCAACAGGTGCCCCTGCACCAGTTCAATCCGGTCAAGCAGCTGATGACGCTGCAGGTTACGCTGGGCGACCTCGAGCGCCGGAACCGACAGATCGACAGCGATGGCGGTCAGATCGGGACGTTGATGCGCCAGCGCAATCATCAGCGCGGCAGAACCGACACCCACCTCGACGATGCGAGGATCGCGCCTCCCCTTCAGCAACTCCAACGCCCACTCCACCAGCAATTCCGTCTCGGGGCGTGGTACCAGTACCGCCGAATTGACCTCCAGCGTGTAGCCGAAAAACTCCCACTCTCCGAGAATGTAGGCGAGCGGCTCGCCGCTGGCTCGTCGATCGGTCAGATCCATGAACTGCTGCGCCTGATCCGCCGTCAACGAGCAATCATCACGCAACTTCGAGTCTCGATGGTCGAGATTCAGCACATGAGCGAGAATCCAACGTGCGTCGAGATGCGGCGCGTCGGAGTGGGGTAAGCGGAGTCTGGCCTGTCGCAACAGATCGAGGGAAGAGACGGTGCCCCCCATCTCAGAGCCCCTGAACCCGCTCTTCGCGATCATGGGCTTCCAGCTGGTCGAGCAGCTCATCGATCTCTCCAGTGAGAAACCGATCGAGATTATAAAGGGTGCAGTTGATGCGATGGTCGCTGATGCGGTTCTGCGGGAAGTTATAGGTCCGGATTCGATCACTACGATCCCCACTGCCGATCAAGGAACGACGCAGGGCGTCCTCTTCCTGCTGCTTCTGGCGATCCTGCGCCTCCTTCAGCCGAGTCTTGAGCAAACGCATCGCCTTGTCACGATTGCGGTGCTGCGACTTCTCATCCTGCATCGAAACCACAACTCCAGTCGGGATGTGGGTGATCCTGACCGCACTGGAGGTCTTGTTGACCGATTGCCCGCCGGGGCCCGACGCGCAGAAGGTATCGATGCGAAGATCACTCTCCTCGACGATAATCTCCTCCTCCTGCGCCTCTTGCATCACCGCCACCGTGATCGCCGAGGTGTGAATCCGGCCCTGGGCTTCGGTGGATGGAACTCGTTGCACTCGATGCCCGCCCGACTCGAAGCAGAGTCGCTCGAAAGCACCCTTTCCTCGGACGGCAAAGGTGATGTCCTTGTATCCCCCGAGAGCCGTTTCACTCTCACTGAGGATCTCGATCTTCCAGCGCTTCTTCTCGGCATAGAGTGTGTACATCTTGAAGACATCCGTGGCAAAGAGCGCCGCCTCATCGCCGCCAGCACCGGCTCGAATCTCGAGGACGCAATCATCTCCTCCCTCGACCTGTTGATCGAGGATGGCCATACGGATCGCCCGGGCGCTCGCCTTGGTCGCTTGTTGCAACTCGTCGAGCTCCATCTCGGCCAGTTCTTTCAGCTCCAGATCGGAGCCGCTGGCGATGATTTCATTGGCCTCTTCCAGGTCACCGAGGCAGGCGAGGTATTTCCGATGGAGCTGGATCAGCGGAGACAGGCTTCCGTGCTCTCGTAAGATCTCCTGAAACTTCAAGCCGTTCGCCTGCTGATCAGGATCGCCGATCAGTTGCTCGAGTTCCTGAAAGCGTAGATCCATCGCAGATAACCGATCGAAAAGACGACCCTCGATTGGCTTTTCGAGAAACTCGGCGGTGTCTTTTTCAACTGCACACATGGTAGTTACCCCTGGCGGGCCGAATCGGCCCAAAGTGCTGGCCTTTACGATGAAAAGGAGGGCCGGAGAGGGCGATCTTGCCCTCACCGGCCCTCCAACATCGACGCTCTAGGAATCTGTATCCGCTGGTTTCTCTGCTGCGGCATCAGCGGCGGCAGGCGCCTCAGTAGCAGGTGTCTTGGCGGCCGGCGCCTCAGCAGCCGGCGCCTCAGCAGCAGGCGCCTCAGCAGCAGGTGCTGCGGCAGCAGCGGCAGCAGCGGCGGCCGCTTCTTCCGCGGCCTTGGCCTCGGCTTGCTCCTCTGCCTTCTTCTTCTTGCCAACGAGGATCTTGCGACGACGGTCCTCACGAGCGGACTTGCGTTCCGCCGCTTCCTTGCGAGTCGCCTCTTCTTGCTCGAGTTGTTTACGATGCTTCTCGGTACGCTGTTCCTCCGCCTGGTCGATCACCTCGGCAGCCTTACCCTTTTCCCAGGCAAAGCGCTGCTTGAACTTCTCGACGCGTCCAGCGGTATCGACGAAGGTCTGCTTGCCGGTGTAGAAGGGGTGCGAAGCGCTCGAGATGTCGAGCTTGAAAAGCGGGTATTCCTTGCCGTCTTCCCACTGAATCGTTTCGGTGGTTTTTACCGCCGAACGGGTGAGGAAGGAAAAGTCTGCGTTGAAGTCCTGAAAGACCACTTCGCGATAGTTGTCGGGGTGAATCTTCTTTTTCATCGTATCTTCTCCGGTCTTCAACAGTCCGCCCGCCTGGATATCCCGAAGCCGGCTGCGCATGCAGCCTCAGGGCCCGGGGTCCCACAGGTCAGATCTCGCCGCCGCCGAATCGGCCCGTCGGGCAGATCCATGTCGGCTGTGACCTGAAATCGTACGAATCGGCGGGCCTGGCTGCAAGGGAAGCCGAAAATCTGTCTGATCCTGAGGGCCTTGAACGAGTGGGGCTGGGTGGCCTGAATCGCCCTGAACCCCTATCATCGGCCAGGAAAGGTCCCCCATCCATGACCCTGACAACTCCAACCTCCCTGATTCTGCGCTTTCGTGACCTCGGGGGCGACCAAGCCGTCTCCCTCACATCGTTTCCGATGCTCATCGGCAGATCCTCCAGTTGCGAGGTTTACATCCAGGATGACACCATCTCGAGGAACCATGCCCGCATCTATCAAAAGGATGGGGTCCTGCTGATCGAGGACCTCGACAGCCGCAATGGCGTCCAGGTGGGCAACATAGGAATCAGCGCCATGCCCCTACGTGAGGGGATGGTCCTGCAGATGGGAAGCATCTCGGTGCTGGTCGAGGGCACCACCGGATCGGTGTTCAACATCCAGGTCGATCACGATCTTCCCGGCCAGGGGGTACTCGATTCACAGATCATCGATGAGTTCGAGAAGCAGCTGGAATCCCATCCGCCAACCGATGCCAGTGGCTCAACGAGCCTCGGTCTTGGAGTCGCTCTCGACCTGTTCAAGAATGCTGCCGAGACGCTTCTGACCCGATCGAATCTGATGGAGGTCGCCCAGGGAGCGATCGATCTGGCTCTTCGATCACTGCCGGTAGATCGTGGTTTTCTCAGCCTGGTCGAGGGGGATTCTCTAATTCCCTGTGCTTCCTCGTCGAGGGAAGGCTGCAGCTCCGAGGGTCCGATGCAATTGTCCAGCACCATCGCCAAGCAAGTGCTGAATGAACGCCGCGCGGTTCTGATCCGAGATACTGGTAGCCTGACCGATCTCGCCGCGGCCCATAGCATCATCCAGATGCAGATTCAATCCGCCATGTGTGCGCCGCTATTGCACGAAGGTGAGGTGGTGGGAATCCTCTATGTCGACTGCGTCCAGTCCAAGAAGCCCCTCGGCAAAGATCACCTCGATGTCATCTGCGCTCTGGCCTTGATGGCCTCCAGTGCCCTCGAGCAATTCCGCCTGCGACACGCGGTGGAAGAAGAGAAACGACGTCGCAAGGACCTTTCCTGCCGCTTGTCGCCCAATGTGGTCGAGCGGGTTCTCGCCGGAAAAGCGGAACTGGGTTCGAAGGAAGCGGAGATCTCGGTTCTGTTTGCGGACCTGGTCGGATTCACCACCATCTCAGAAAACCTGTCGCCGAGAGAGGTCGTGGACCTTCTCAACACCCTCTTTGAAGAACTCACTGTTGAAATCTTCAAGGAGGACGGAACCCTTGATAAGTACGTCGGGGATGCACTCATCGCATTCTTTGGGGCCCCCGAGAAACAACCCGATCATGCCGTCCGCGCGGTCCGTGCCGGACTTGCGATGCAATCCAGAATCGCACAGGTCGCAGCCATGCATCCGGAATGGCCGCCGCTGAACATGAGAATCGGGATCAACTCAGGACCCGCAGTGGTTGGAGATATCGGCTCGATCCAGCGCAGCGACTACACCGTCATCGGAGACACCGTCAACATCGCCAGTCGACTTGAATCCCAGGTGGCCGCCCCGGGAGAAGTGGTGGTCGGTCCCGATACGGCTCGCGAGTGCACCCACCTCTTCGAGATGGAGCAATTGCCCATCACGCCATTGAAGGGCAAGAAGTGGAAGGTGCAGCCGTGGCGAATCCTCAGCCACAAGAATCAAGACTCATCCTGAATGGCTGGCGGCCGATGAGCGGAAATCAACGCTCCAGATGTCAACGATCAGTGGCCAGCAACCCGATGGGCTGCGGTCTCGCCTGAATCGTCGGGAGCCTCGTCATCGGAGTCGACCTGTGGCAGCAATTCGGAAGTGCATTCCGCATCTTCCTGATCTGAAGCCTTTTTGACCGTGGTTGGCAGCAGGTCGTTGGTTAACCCCAGCACCCGCTCCTCCTCCACCACCACCTTCAGGTCCTTGAGAAGGGTCCCACCCGCCTCGAAGATGATATCTCGCATCAGGTCCTCGATCACCGAGCGCAAACCACGTGCGCCGGTACCGCGCTTGCGCGCCAATGAAGCCACTGCTCGAAGTGCATCCGGGGTGAATTCCAGATCGCCTTGTTCCATCCGGAAGAACTCCTGGTACTGCCGCACCAGAGAGTTGCGAGGTTCGGTCAGCACCCGCACCAGATCGTCGTCATCGAGCGGCTGAAGGGCGGTCACCACCGGCAACCGACCAACAAACTCAGGAATCATTCCGAAACGAAGCAGGTCTTGCACCTCGACATGCTGAAATAATCGAGCCCGCTCGTGTAGATCCTCAAGATCGATAGCGTCGCGATCACTCGTCTTGGCTCCCTCTTCACTACGGAACCCAACCTTCTTGGCGTTGAGACGTTCGGCGATGATCTCTGGCATGCCATCAAAAGCGCCGCCACAGATGAACAAGATGTTCGTGGTATCGAGTTGAATGTACTGCTGCTCCGGGTGCTTCCGGCCACCCTGCGGCGGAATATTGGCTACCGTTCCCTCGAGGATCTTGAGCAGTGCTTGTTGAACACCCTCACCCGACACATCGCGGGTGATCGAGACGTTCTGGGTCGCCTTACCAATCTTGTCGACTTCATCGACGAAGATGATTCCGCGCTGGGCCTTCTCGATGTCGTAATCGGCAGCCATCACCAGCTTGAGAAGAAGGTTTTCGACATCCTCCCCGACATATCCCGCCTCGGTCAAAGTGGTCGCATCGCCGATGGCGAAGGGCACATCGAGCACGCGGGCGAGGGTCCGGGCCATCAAGGTCTTACCGCTTCCGGTCGGGCCAAGCAGCAGGATGTTCGACTTCTCGATCTGCACATCATCATCCGATTTGGATCCATCACTGCTGACATCTTTGCCACCATTGCGCTTGGCCTCAATTTTTGAATCGAGATGAACCAGTCTTCTGAAATGAAGATGGACCGCCACCGCCAGTGTGCGCTTGGCGTCTTCTTGCCCGATCACCCAGTCCTGCAACTCTTGGTAGAGTTCCCTGGGGCTCGGGACATCGGCAAGAGTACGCGGCTCTTCCCCTGAACCGGGCGTCGATGAACTCTCAGAGATGATGGTGTAGCAAAGATCCACACACTCGTTACAGATGCAAACCCCGGGAGGCCCGGCGATCAGCCGTGCCACCTCATTCGACACCTTGCCGCAGAAACTGCAGCGGTCGGAGCCTGCCGGAGGGCCGCTATTGGACCCTGAACTCTGATTTGAATCTGACATCTCTGATAACCCGCTTCAGGAACTCTCGCCGACCGGCTTCAAGGTCTCGATGACTTGATCCACCAGGCCGTAATCCTTGGCCTCCTGGGCCGACATGAAAAAGTCCCAGTGAGAATCGTCTTCGATTTGACCCGGGCCTTTACTGGCGTGGTGTCCGAGGATCTCGCAGAGAACCTCCTTGTTGCGCTTGATCTCCTTGGCCTGGATCTCGATGTCCATGGCAGTTCCCTGAGCGCCACCCCAGGGCTGGTGGATCATGATGCGCGAATGTGGCAGAGCGTGACGCTTGCCATGAGTTCCCGCTGCCAACAACACTGCGCCCATCGAAGATGCCTGTCCGATGCAGAAGGTGGCGATATCGCACTGAACAAACTGCATGGTGTCGTAAATCGCCAGGCCTGCCGTGACCGATCCACCAGGGCTGTTGATATAGATGTTGATATCCTGATTACGATTGTCGGAAACCAGGAACAAGATCTGGGCGATCACCAGGTTCGCCGTGTGATCGTGAATCCCATCACCGATGAACACGATCCGATCCTTCAGCAATCGCGAGAAGATATCGTACGAACGCTCGCCTCGCCCGGTCCTCTCGATGACGAAAGGCACGAGGTTATTCTGGATATCGTCGATCTTTCGCATGAGCTCGTCATTCATCGGTTTCCCCCTGAATTTCTTCTTTCTGAGTTCTGTAATCTATTTTCATCGAAGGGCCGGCATTTTCAGGAGCCGGAAATCTTCGCCTTCTTGCGCAACACCTGTTTGACCTTTTCACGTCTCATACCATTTCGAAGTTCTGGCAACATACCGCCCTGGCGATACTGTTCGACCACCTGTTCGAGTGGTTGTTGATAGGTGGTTGCGATCGCCTGTAGGCGATGAACCACCTCGTCTTCGGTCACAAACACTTTTTCTTCGTCCGCCAGGCGATCCAGTACAAAGATACGCGTCAGCTCTTGTCGAACTTCATTCGCGATTCCTTCGTCTTTCTCCGCCTCACTGCGGGCGTCCTCTTCTGATTTCCCGTCCTGGGCCAGTTCCATCGCGCGGCGTTGCACCTTGGATTCCATCCGCTGGGAAACCATCGACTCGGGAAGTTCCATCTCAACGGAGTTCCCGACCTGCTCGGCGATCAAATCTTCCTGGCGCGCCTCTTCCTGTGCCTTGCGACGATTCTCGAGGTTTTCACGCACTTTTCCTCGAAGATCATCCGCCGATTCCACTCCCAGTTTTTCCAGGAAAGCGGCATCGAGTTCCGGAGTGATCTTTTTCTTGGCGTCCTTGAGAACCAATCGAAGGGTCGCATCTTTTTCTCGATGGTCTGCTGCCGGGAAGTCTTCCGGGACCTGGACCGTTTTTTCGATGAGTTCATCCTGGCCCGCTTTGATCAGCGCTTGGCCCAGTTCGGGAACCTCCATCGAATCGACCTTGTCCTCGCCAATCTTGACCAGGACTTCCTCGCGCTCAAAGATGGACTCCCCCTCGATGAACAGAGCAAGATCCACGACGGCGAAATCTCCCTCGCCATGCTCACCCAGGGCGAGAGGCTCGAGAGAAGAGGACTGCTCGCAGATCATTTCAACCTCTCGCTCGACCTCGGATTCCTCGACAGCCACCGATTCGTCAGTGATCTCGATCCCTTTGTAGTCGGGCAATTCGAAGGTCGGCTGGATATCGAAGACCGCCTCGAAGGTGAACTTGTCATCCGTGGAAAACTCGACCTTCTCAAATTCTGGAGCACCGAGCGGTTTCCACTCTGCGGATTCGAATTGCTCCTCCACGGCGCGGCCGATCAAATCCTCACGTACATCATCTTGCACTTGCTCTCCGAAGCGTTTCTTGAGCAGTGGTAAGGGCGCCTTGCCCTTGCGGAAACCGGGCATCTGGACCGTTTCTCGCAACTGGCGGAAGTTCTTCTCCAGCTCCTTGGCGACCGTTTCCAGCGAGACTTCGATATGGAGGCGCTTGCGGCACGGACCCTCCTCGGAGCAGTCCACCTGGCTCGCCACGGAATCGGCGGCAGTCGCATCGGCGGTTGCGGATGGAGTTTCCTGGTCGGGATCGGCGGTGTTTACATCGGCGGAATCAGTGTCGTTCATGGGGTCCTCTCTGCCCTTGGTCGGGCCCGGCACGATGGCTGGATGGGAAATCATGGTCGCCGCCTGCAATTGTGTCAACGCTTGCGGGGGTCTGGATGCTCCGGATTCGCACAATTTGGCCCAGATATTCGACATTTCTTCGCCAGATCCCGCTTCCTGGGAACATCCGTGTCGATTTTTCGCTCCAATTGAGTGCCGCCGACGGGGCCTCCTGCTCCTCGGTGTGGCGAGATCCACACCCCTGAAATCGTTCCAAACCACGTGGGTTGGAAGAGAGTTGGCTGGAAAAAGATGGATGAAGAACGATGATCGAGGACAGATTCAGCAAAGTGGACAAAAGTGATATCGACCGTATTGCAGAAGAAAAAATGGAGCGGGTGATGGGATTCGAACCCACGACATTCACGTTGGCAACGTGATGCTCTACCCCTGAGCTACACCCGCTCGGAACCGGTAAGAGAGTCGATCTCAAACCGGCGGTCTATGGGCCGATTGTGGGCATCGGCCTCGTCCCTGTCAACACCTCCGCCCATCCTCGTCGCTTCGCCACGGGCCCCTGAAGGCGGTTTCAGGCGTGTAGACGCTTCTCGATCCTGACCACGTTGCCCTTACCCAGGTATTCGAGACGGTCGGAACAGCGGTGCATCAGCAGGATGCCGAGTCCTCCACGCCCCCCCTCTCTCATCCGCTCCTTGGCTCGGTCGAAAGCATCCTTCTCTTCGATCTGGCCAAGGAAGAATTCGTGGTCAAATCCTTCCCCTTCTTCTTCGACCAGCATCGTGACCCGCCGGGGTTCCACCACGTAATTGACGGTAACCCGGCGATCGGGACGAGCCGAGTTGCCGTGACGAACGGCATTATCGACCCCCTCCTTCAGCGCGGAGTGGAGGGCGTTTCGCTCCTGTTCTGTGAGCGGCAGCTTTGCGATGAGCGCCCCACCGAGACTCAACCCCTGGTCGATGGAATCCTGATGACCCTCGAACTGGAAGCGAACCTGTTGCGTGAACAACTTGCGGTCACGGGTCACCCGACGCACCTCGGACTCTGTCAGCACGAACAAATTTGCCAGATCGAATGGGTCCACCAGTGAATCGTTTTCCCACACGCGAAAGCCGCGAACATCTTGCAGGTCAGCATCCTTGGGGTGGATCAAGATCACCGAGGCGAGGGCGTGTCGCGGGGCGAGCTTGATGCTTTCGACCACCTTATTGCTGTTGTGGACGCGCTTGTCGACCACGATCAAGTCGGGAGCGATCGCATCTATACTCCCCATCAGCTGGTCCACTTCATGAAACAGAAATGCCTTGCCGCCACGCTGCTCGACCCGCTTCTTGCAAATTTTTGCGAAGTGTCCAGTCGATGGAAGCAACATCACCACCGCCCCGGCGGGCCCGGATGGATCGGAGAGTACCGGCACATTGCGAGGTGCACCGGAATCAGATTTCAGAGCTTCCACCTCTACGGCGGGCGACCCTCCCTCGAGCAATTGCTCCGCTTCCTCAAGATCTCTGGCAACCTGAACCACCGAGGTCACTCCCAGCAAGTGCATGGTGATCCCGACATTTCTCGCCACCCTGGCGAGCAGGAAAGTCCCCCCTGCTTCCTTGCAGAGGTTGTGAAACCGGATGATTCCGCTAATCCCGGTAGAATTGATGTACTGGACTCCACGGAAATCGAGCACCAGCTGGTGCCTGCCGCTTTCGACCAATCGCTCCAGCGCTTTCTCGAATCTCGGGTAATTGGCAGCATCGATAAATCCCTCGAGCTGAACGAGGGTGTAGGAACAACCTTGGTCAGCGGTTGCGACCCGTTGCTCCATCGAAATGTTGAGATCAGACAAGTGGTAGTTTCCTTCCTTGGGATCCACATTCTACCTGCCGATTTGGCTCAGGCCCAGATGTCGCAGCGGCTCATACTGTCGTGTACCCTGCTTCGAGAGAGTAAGGAGCCGGGATGCCAGCAAAATCCATCATCGATCCGGGGTCGATTGACCTCCAGGCCACTATTTTTGGCCCGGATGAGATTCGACGGCGCAATTCACAGCGCCACGAGATGGAGATGCTCGACAGGATCGTTCACTTTGACCCTGAAACCCGCACCATTGCCGGGGTTCATGTGGTTCGGGAGGATGCGTTCTGGGTGCGAGGCCACTTCCCCGACCGACCCATCCTGCCCGGCGTGTTGATGATCGAAACCGCCGGTCAATTGTGCTCCTTCTACTTCGGAGAGGACCTCGACTCCGAGGGGATCCTCGGATTTGCTGCTTGTGAAGATGTTCGATTCCGAGGGGTCGTGATGCCGGGATCTGAACTCTTGATGGTCGGCGAGGTGACCGCCCTGCGGTCCAAACTGGCGAAATTCTCCGCACAGGGATATGTCGAAGGAGAACGCGTCTTCGAAGGTACCGTCGTCGGAATGAAGATCTGACCCCAGCAAAGCCGAGGGATAGGCCGAAAAGATGTCGCGGTCAGGTTCTCCCATCCTCGCAAAAACTCGGATGCGAAGTTAATAAACCACTTCTTTGATTCTCATGGGAACCCCTTTGGCGGGTCACAACGAGTGGTGCGCTGCTATATACAGCGGATATCTCACCGCGATGAACAACGACAGCCGGATCAAATACCAAAGAGATCCGTTCCAGACCCCGGGAAACCTGACCATCCCAAGGGTGTGGGAGTCTCGTCCGGATCCGCTGCCGTGACTCCACAGCAGCACCAAAATATGCTCTCACCAACATGTCTGGAGTGGACAATTCGACCAGGAGGGGAGCTCACAAGAGCCACACACCCTGCACCCCTTGCTCTGCCCTGGCAAAATGGAACCCTGATCCCGTAAATCGATGGTTCAGATCGATGGTTCAGATCGATGGTTCAGATCGACCTCGCCGCTCAATTCAATCCAGGCAGGGCCACATTCGCCGTATACAACTCGATCCAACATTGACACCCGCCATATCGGGGCCCCAATCGCTGTCCAGTCCGATTTCTGATATGTCATCGATAGGATGATGAGAATCCATGAATACCCCACCGAAAAACATTACCTAACAAATAGAAACACCAGGAACCCGCAATTTGCCGGGCAATGGAATGGCGGAGAGGGAGGGATTCGAACCCTCGGTACCTGTGAAGGCACGCCGGCTTAGCAAGCCGGTGCAATCGACCACTCTGCCACCTCTCCGCGACA
>Ga0114993_10001653_pt1 | contig 25391 bp, 16 predicted proteins | sample ArcticOcean_MG_C_FD_87042 | JGI IMG/M metagenome (GOLD analysis project Ga0114993, IMG submission 87042) | Marine microbial communities from western Arctic Ocean - ArcticOcean_MG_CB2_150 | ecosystem: Environmental > Aquatic > Marine > Oceanic | place: Arctic Ocean: Canada Basin | collected...
ACTGCGGAAAAAGGTCCGAGCATCGCTTCGTGACGCAGTCGCCTGGATCGAGGCGGACTGGAAGCCGCATGATAATTTTTACGGAATGTACAGCCTCGAAAAGGTCGGCGATCTCGGAGAAGTTCATACCTTTGGTGAGCATGACTGGTATCTGGAGATGAGTGATTATCTGCTGGATCGGCAACAGAATGAAGGGAATTGGAGTGACGGTGAGAATTCATATCCTGGCGAGTCCGATCGACTCAATACCTCATTCGCTCTGCTGATTCTGAAACGCGCCAGTGCATTGCTGACCCGTGGTCCTCGAGATGTGGTGATCTACACAGGAGGTGTTCGGGCGGGGCAACAGTCCTCTGACGAATGGGTCTTGATCCCACGCCTCGGAACCTCGGTCCATCTCCCCAGTCTGGTTCGAACATTGAGGCTTCGGCCGCACCCTCAGATGCTGCGGATGCTGGAGGAGATGGCGCAATCGCTTCCTAGTTGGAGGCGTCCCACCATGGTTCCCTATCTGGCTCTGGTCCGAGAAAAGGTCAACAGCCGAGGGGTCCGCAAAATTCTCGATCGCTGCGAGGAGTCGATCCGCCCCAATGGTTTCTCGGATCCCGAGGAGATGGCGGATTGGTACCGGACCTGGAGCCGGGCCCGGGAAATTGGCGAGGATCAATTGCCCGAGGCGGGGGATGAACTGATCGGAATCGCAGAAGCTGCGGCTGGAGATCCAGTCCTGAGGGAAACCGCAATTCGCGCCGCACTCCAACTGGGATTGCAGAAGTCTGCTCGTCTGATGGTCGAGGATCTGCAATCGAAGCACTACGATCTGAGAATGCTCGGTTACCAGGGGATTCGATCGCTCTTCTCTGATTCTCCACCCGATTTTGACCCCGAGGAGTCGGTAGGATCCCAACAGCCCCAGATCGAGAAGATCCGCAGTTGGGTTGAATCGCGGCTGTAAGCCGATCGAGAGCCCTCGGAAGTCGCTCAGAAGTGGGTCCGAAGTTTTCAGAGTGGCTCGATGATGGCTTTTCCTCCAGTTAACATCCGAGCGTGATCTGCATAGTGACTCAATTACGACTCCGTCGTGATCCACTTGTCGATCGATCGAATCCCGCTGCCTTTAGCGCACTCGGGGACATGCGATGACACCGAACATCAGGAAAGGGGCCAGCATGCCCACCCAGGAGACCCGACAGGGAATCGATTATCGCGTCAAGGATCTGGCACTGGCCAAATTTGGCCGTCAAGAAATCCGTCTCGCCGAGGAGGAGATGCCCGGCTTGATGAGTCTTCGTCAGGAGTACAAGGGGAAGCGGCCCCTTGCTGGTGCACGCATCTCCGGTTCTCTCCACATGACCATCCAGACTGCCGTGCTCATCGAGACTCTGGTGGATCTCGGTGCTGAAGTTCGCTGGGCTTCGTGCAACATCTTCTCGACCCAAGATCATGCCGCAGCGGCGGCGGTGGTCGGTCCAGAGGGCACCATCGAGGAGCCCAGGGGAGTCCCGGTTTTTGCCTGGATGGGAGAGTCTCTTCAGGAGTACTGGGAGTGCACGGTGTCGGCGATGACCTGGCCCGATGGTCCACCGAACATGATTCTCGATGATGGTGGTGATGCGACGATGCTGGTGCTCAAGGGACGTGAGTTCGAACAGGCCGGCCGAGTTCCCGAGTTCCATGAGAGCGATCCTGAGGAATGGAAGTATGTCCTCGAGATGATGAAGGTCAGCCTCACGGAAGCACCGGGGAAATGGACAACCATCGCCGACAGCATTCAGGGAGTGACCGAGGAGACCACTACCGGAGTCCACCGTCTTTACCAGTTGGAAGAGGCGGGGACGCTGTTGTTCCCTGCGATGAATGTCAATGATTCGGTGACCAAGAGCAAGTTCGACAACCTCTATGGTTGCCGGCATTCACTGGTCGACGGGCTGTGCCGTGCCACGGACGTGATGCTCAGCGGAAAAACCTGTGTAGTGCTCGGCTTTGGAGACGTCGGAAAGGGTTGTGCCCAGGCCCTCAGGGGACAGGGAGCTCGGGTCGTGATCACCGAGATCGATCCGATCTGCGCTCTGCAAGCCGCGATGGATGGTTACCAGGTGGTTCACCTCGATGACGTGGTGGAGGATGGCGATATCTTTGTCACTACCACCGGGAATCGAGACATCATCTGTGTCGATGATATGAAGCGAATGAAGAACAACGCCATCGTCTCGAATATTGGCCACTTCGATAATGAAATCGACATGGCCGGTTTGGCCGCGGTCGATGGCATCGTCTGTGAAAATCTGAAGAACCCGCAGGAGCATCAGAATCAGGTCGATCTGTGGAACTTTCCCGATGGACACTCGATCATCGTGCTGGCGGAAGGTCGCCTGATGAATCTTGGTTGTGCCACGGGCCATCCGTCCTTCGTCATGAGTGCCTCCTTCACCAATCAAGTGATGGCACAGATTGAACTGTTCCTGTTCGGCGAGAAGTACCAGAACCGCGTGTACGTGCTGCCGAAGACCCTCGATGAGAAGGTGGCGCGTCTTCACCTGGATAAACTTGGTGTGCGATTGACGGAGTTGTCGGATGTGCAGTCGAACTACCTTGGAATTCCGAAGGAAGGCCCTTACAAGGCGAACCACTACCGATACTGATCGGTTTCAGCGCCCAGAATCGAAGTTCTCAACTCAGGGTCCGGTCGTCAGTTGCTGGCGTCCGGACCCTGTTTTTGGATCTCGCCCTTCGAGCAGGTTTCCGCTCGTGTCGTGGTCCGCTGGATCGAGGATCGATCTAGCGGGTCCAGGGAGCGGAAGATTCCCGATCGATGTCGAGTCTTTGAAGTGCCGATTCGAGTTGCTTCGCTTCGATGGCGCCGCTGCGGACCAGCGTGGAGAGTGCCGCCACTTCGATCGCCGCCTGGTCGATCTCGAAGAATCGTCGTAACTGTTCCCGGGTGTCTGATCTTCCGAATCCGTCGGTTCCGAGACTGTGCCAAGGAGCCTGGACCCAGGGACGCACCAGATCGGGCAGTTCCCTCATGTAGTCGGTCACCGCGATGACCGGGTCATCGGATGTGCCGAGCAGTTCGGTGACCCGAGGAACTCTCAGTTCTTCACTCGGGTGCAGCAGATTCCAGCGGTCGACTTCGAGCGCCTGTTTGCGCAACTCCGGATAGGAGGTGGCGGACCAGACTTCGGCACGAACCTTGTGGTTTTCGAGCAGGGAAGTGGCCGCAGCGCGTGCCAGTGGCAGCATCGGCCCGCTACCGAGCAGACGCACCACCGGCCCATCGCCCTCGGGAGCCTCATCGAGACGATAGAGGCCATCGAGAATGCCCTGCTTGCAGCCCTCTGGCATCGCTGGCATGTCGAGGTTTTCGTTGTAGAGGGTGATGTAGAAGAACACATCCTCTTCTTCGGCGACCATCCTGCGCATCCCCTCCTCGATCACCACCGCCAGTTCATAGGCGAAGGATGGGTCGTAGGTGACACAGGAGGGAAAGGCGGAGGCGAACAGGGGACTGTGTCCATCCTGATGCTGGAGACCTTCGCCGTTGAGGGTGGTTCTTCCGGCGGTGGCGCCGAGCAGGAAGCCACGTCCTCGCCCATCTCCCATCGCCCAGATCTGATCTCCGACTCGCTGGAACCCGAACATCGAGTAGAAGATGTAGAAGGGTAATGTGACCTCACCGTGGGTCGAGTAACTGGTCGCCGCAGCGATGGTGGTGGCGAGTGAGCCACACTCGGTGAGTCCCTCCTGCAAGATCTGGCCATCCGCTTTTTCGGTGTAAGAGAAGAGCAGTGCGTGATCGACCGGTTGGTACTTCTGGCCACCGGGAGCGTAGATCCCGACCTGCTTGAATAGAGCTTCCATGCCAAATGTACGCGCCTCATCTGCCAGCACTGGCACGATTCTATTGCCGATCCCCTCGACCTTGAGCAGGTCTCGAAAGAGCCGAGCAAAGGCCATGGTGGTCGAGGCTTGCAGCGATCCCTCAGTGCCGCCATGGTACTTCTCGAAAACCATCGAAGAGGGGAGTGCCGGTACCGCAGCCTGCGATCGACGCCGTGGGATCGATCCTCCCAGTGCGGCTCTTCGCTCCTGCATGTATCGCACTTCTGCTGAATCGGCTCCGGGATGGTAGTAGGGAGCAGATTCCACCTCTGCATCGGGGATCGGGATCTCGAGCAGGTCACGAACCGCTCGAACCTCATCTCCTTTGAGCTTCTTGATCTGGTGGCTGATGTTTCGTGCCGCTGCCTGTGGGCCCAGGTGATGTCCCTTGATGGTCTTGGTCAAGATCACCGTGGGACGCCCATCGGGACGACAGGCCAGATCGAAAGCTGCGGCGACTTTTTGACGGTCATGTCCGCCGCGGCCCAACTGTTGCAGTTGTGAATCGCTCCAGGACTCGAGCAGTGTGCTGATTTCAGGATCGCCATCGCTCAACTGCTGACGCAGCCAGGAGCCATCTTCTGCGACCGCTCTTTGCCAGACTCCATCGACGATCGATCCGATCCTCTTCAGTAACCGACCAGAAGTGTCCTGTGCCAGTAGTGGATCCCAGAGTCGATCCCAGACCACCTTGATCACTCGCCAGCCGGCTCCATCGAAGGCGCCTTCGAGATCCTGGATCACCTTCGAATTTCCGGTGACCGGTCCATCGAGTCGCTGCAGGTTACAGTTGATCACGAAGGTGAGATTGTCGAGCCGTTCGCGCGATGCGATGCGCAGAGCTCCGAGAGTCTCTGGCTCATCACATTCACCGTCTCCGATGAATCCCCAAACCCGCTGATCACTGGTGTCCTTGATCGAACGCGCGGTGAGGTAGCGATTGAATCGAGCCTGATAGATGGCATTGATCGGTCCCAGCCCCATCGAAACGGTGGGAAACTGCCAGAACTCCGGCATCAGGCGAGGGTGGGGGTAACTGGAGAGTCCAGCCCCGTTCACCTCTTGTCGAAAGCGGTCGAGTTGGGTCGCTTGCAACTGTCCTTCGAGAAAGGCACGAGCGTACATCCCCGGGCTGGCGTGGCCCTGGAAGAAGATCTGGTCCCCTCCTCCTGCAGCATCGATGCCACGGAAGAAGTGCTGCTGGCCCACCTCGTAGAGGGTGGCGGCGGAGGAAAAGGTCGACATGTGACCGCCCAGTCCATCGTGCTGGGTGTTGGCCCGGACCACCATCGCCATGGCGTTCCAGCGCACGATGCGCTCGATGCGATCGTCCATCTCCTCATCGCCGGGGTAGGGTTGTTCTGCTTCGACCGGAATCGTGTTCTGGTAGGGAGTGATCCCGTGTGAACTCAGCGGTACATGATGCGCCTGGGCATGCCAGATCACATCATCGAGTAGCCCACCGGCACGCTCGGTTCCAGCCGCCTCACTGACCGAATCGATCGATTCGAGCCATTCCGAGGTCTCTTCAGGGTCTGGATCTGTCGGAAGATGTTCCATCCGATCTTCGGTCCTCTCCATCGATATTATTCGGCAGATTTATCTTCCGGCTCGGGAAGGATCACCGGGATGCCGTCTACCACCGGAAAAACTCGTTCACAGCCACTGCAAGCGAGGCCCTCGGGGCGCTGCTGCAGCGGCTGGTGCTGCTGGCAAGGGCAGCGAAGTAACGCCAGCAGCTGTGGATCCACATCGCCTGAATCGGCGCCTGAACTCTGCTCTGCGCCCTGGCTCATGGTGGACTCCCTCGCTCTGGCGATCGAGATCGGGGAGTGCCGTGGTGGCAAACCTGCCGCCCGATCTTTACAGTGACGATTCTCCGAAATCGGTGCTCCGGAGCAACCGAATCGCACCATGGCTCGGGGGATAGGAGGCCCAAGATGCCAGAAATGGCACCAGGTGAGCATTTCATGACCAAATTCCTCGATCCCATCTGGCTGGCTCGAGGTTTCTGATGGTGCAACTGGAGTTGATCGAGGGGCTACTGGTTCGGCGCTACAAGCGTTTCCTGGCCGATTGCCACCTTGCCGACGGTGGCGAGGTGGTGGCCCATTGTCCCAATCCGGGAAGCATGAAGACCCTCATCGATGGTCAGCCGCGAGCATGGTTGAAGTTTGTCGATAACCCCAAGCGTAAGCTCCAGTGGACCCTGACTCTTCTGGAAGTCGGCGAGGGAGCTCAGGCACTGGTCGATACGTCGCTACCCAATTCGATCGTGGCCGATGGCATTTTGCTCGATCAGGTGCCGCGACTGGGGAAGTTTTCATACTTGCGCCGTGAAGTAGCGATCGGTCAGGGGACGCGGCTCGACATGGTACTGGGAGAGATCGAGGATCCGGATGAGCGAACCGGGGATACCTTCATCGAGGTCAAGAATGTCACCATGAGATCTGCACACTTCGATGACCGCGCCGATTTCCCTGATTCGGTCACTGCACGGGGAAAAAAACACCTGGAAGTGCTGGCAGGTCTGGCCTCCTCTGGCCGCAGAGCTGTGCTCTTCCTGCTGCTGGGGCGGACGGATGCGAGGCGGGTGGGGTTTGCTCACGAGATCGATCCAGCCTACTGTCAGGCATTGCAGCAGGCGGTGTCTGCCGGGGTCGAGGTGATTTCTCACCGGGTACGGATCGATCAGGGACAGATCACTCTCGGCGATGAAGTTCCGGTCGATCTTCCCTGATCGAACCCGGACAAGACGCTTGGCAGGGCGGGCCATCCTGGCTTACTCTCTCCTCTCTTCCCGATCTGGAGGCACAGATGAGTGACCGAAGTTGCGACCAGTCCGTCGATCTATTGCGTGAATTGAGTCTGGCCGCTGCTCCACCAGGAGCCGAGGACGAGGTGCGAGCCATCGTCCATCGGGAACTGGCAGGGTTGGGTCGGTTACAGCATGACGCACACGGCAGTGTCATCGTCGATGGATCTCCAGCGGGTCCTCGAGTAATTCTCGATGCTCACATGGACGAGGTGGGATTTGCCGTCCAGTCGATCGACGACGAGGGGCGAATTCACTTCGTTCCCCTGGGCGGCTGGTGGGGCCACGTGTTACTGGCACAAAGAGTGGATTTGCTAGCCACCGGTGGACGCAAGATTCCTGGTTCTATCGGCTGCAAGCCGCCCCATTTTCTCAAGCCTGCAGAACGGGAGAAGGTTCTCAAACTGGAGAGCATGTACATCGATGTGGGCGCACGAAACCGTGCGGAAGTGGAGGAGTGGGGCGTGATGGTGGGAGATCCCATCTGTCCTCGGGGTCAGTTCGATGAACTGGCTTCTCCCGGACGCTACTGTTGCAAGGCGTTTGACGATCGTGTCGGGGTCGGAGTCTTGATCGAATCGTTTCAGCGACTGGCAAAGAACTCCTCGCTGCCCTGTCAGCCGGTGGCGGTGGCTGCGGTCCAGGAGGAGGTCGGTTGTCGTGGCGCAAGAACCGCCAGTTCCATCAGCCGTCCCGATGTCGGAATCATGCTCGAAGGTACTCCCGCCGATGACTTGCCGGGTATGACCTCTCGACAAGCAGTTCTGGGGGGAGGACCGCAACTTCGGTTCCTCGATCCGACTGCGATCTCGAATCGCCGATTGGTTCGACTCTGTCAGGAAGTCGCCACTTCCGAGGGAGTCCCGTTGCAGGTAGCAGTGCGACGAAGTGGTGGGACCGATGCTTCGACCACTCACCTTCACGGACAGGGTGTGCCGACGATCGTGATCGGAGTTCCGGCCCGTTCGATCCATACTCATTCCAGTGTCATCGATATCGCTGACTATCGTCATGCCGTGGATCTGGTGGTGGCTTTGGTTGAGAAATTAGACGCCGAGACGGTGGCTTCGTTGACCGATTATTCCTCGTAATTCGACTCGATGCCGCTCTCCGAGCAGATTTGATCGAGATCCTTACGACGCTTCTGGCGTGCAGCGGGCCGTTCGCCACCGCATTGGTCCAGTTCTTCCAGCAGTTTCAGTGCTTCGTCTTTGCGTCCTGCCAGGGCATAGATGCGAACTCTCGCTTCCAGCGAACTGAATCGATATTCAGCGCTAATTTCTCCGCTGCCGATGGTCACACTCGCCTCCTCGATCAGTTTGGCCGCTTCCTTGGTCTGCCCCGAGAGGAGCAGGATCGAGGCGAGCCTTGCATAGGAACGTGCGCAGAGTGGGTGGTGGGTCACGTGTAACTGTCGGATCGCCATCAGGGCGTTTCGGGCAGTCTGCTCCGCGGCCACCAGGTCGCCGCGGCGTTGCTGGCAGCAGGCGAGAGCTCGCCTGTGTCGTGAAGTGTAGTCCGATCGAGCACCTCGCAGTTCGATCTGCAAATCGACCGATCGGGTCAAATCTGCGAGCGCCGTGTCGAGATCTTGTCGGCTGGTTTGCTCGGTAGGTAATTCGAGCACGGTTCCAGCGCGGTGCAGCAATACTGTCGCCAGCAGCGCTGGATCCTCTTCTTCGACCACCACGATGACCTTATCGAGGATTTCTCGAGCTTCTTCGGGATAGCCTTGCAACGAGATCGATTGGGCCAGCGTGAGCTCGTATTGCACCTGCTCGATCTTCGGTTCTGCGGCAACACTGACCAGCAGATCCCGACTGATCTCCTCCGCCTGCGGGTAATCTCCCCGGACATTGAGCAACTCCGCCAGTTCATGTCGGATTTCGCGGGAGTCTGCAGCGGGTGATTCGGGCGGGACCAATTCGAGGGCCTTCTGCAGTGCATCCTCAGCCTCGGAAAGACGGCGCAACCGCTGGTGAGCCCTGGCCAGTTTTCGATAGGCATCGATCCGCTCTCTGGCGGTCCAGTGGGGGTGATCATCGCGTAGTTGCGTCTCGGCCTGTAGTAACTCCGTCGCTCGATCAGCGGCACCAGTCTCGAGCAGGATCGAGGCGAGGGATCCGAGCAGTGATGCTCGGGTTTGTGGTTGCTCATCCATTCCCGAGAGAAGATCTTGTGCACCCTGGTCGAGCAACGAATGAGCGCTGATGCGATGAAGAGATGGATTTTCCCCTGCTTCATGGAGGAACAGGCCGGTCAAGAACTGCGTCATCTCTCTCGATCTCATGGCCAATTCCTGTGCCTTCTGGGCCTTTTCTGCGGCAGCGGCTCGAGCACGCAGCACATCGCGTAGCAGGGTCGAGATCTGACCAGCACTGGTGGGGCGGTCCGATTCCTTGCGCTGCATCGCCAGTCGACAGATGTTGGCCAGATCATCGGGGGTGTCGGGAGACTTCTCCTGGATATCTATCGGTGGCCCCTTTTGCAACAACCTCAGTATCTTGTGACCGGGCAGGGGGATATCCCCGGTACGGTAGGGGGGATTTCCCGAGAGGATCTCGTATAGCAACGCTCCGACCGAGTAGACATCGGTCCAGGGGCCGATCGAGCCCTGATCGGGGCTGGCCTGTTCTGGTGACATGTAGGAAGGAGTGCCCACCACCGATCCATCTCTGGTGATGACAGTCGAGCCCTCCTGGGAGGCCGCGAGAGAATCGGAGATGACATCCTTGAGTGGCTCATCTTCGATGTCGGAGAGGATCCTCGCGAGGCCCCAGTCCATCAGATAGACCTCACCGAATTGACCCACCATGATATTGGCCGGTTTGACATCGCGATGAACGATTCCGCGAGAGTGGGCATATTCGAGGGTATCGCAAACCTTCAGCAGAACTTCCAGCAATCGATTGCGGTCCCAGCCTGAGGTGCCATCTCGAGCGTATCGGATGAAGTCTCTCAACTCCTGTCCAATCACTCGATCCATGGTGAAGTAAAATCTGCCATCGGCATCGCTGTTGAGTTCGTGTACCGGAACCACGCCTGGGTGCGAGAGTTGTGCCGTCACTCGAGCCTCACGAAGAAATCTACGGAGACGCTGAGGAGGCGCGTCGCCCGCCTTGTCTCCCAGCACCACCTTCATCGCCAGCTCACGTTGCAGGACCGGATCCGAAATCTTCAAGATCGCTCCCATACCTCCGCGGGCAATTTCTTCGAGGTAATCGTAGCGCCCGTCAAGATTGGGAATCAGCGGTACCGATTCTCCGCTCTCGAGTGGGTTACTGAGATCGAAGTCTTCGCTGTATCGATCGAGTAATCGTTCTGCCAGAGCATCGGATTTTGGAGCGGAAATTTTTTGCGCTCGAGCCAACCTGTCGTTTCTTCGCCGTTCGAACTCTTGCAACTGGCACTGTAGTTCGCCCGCCATGGCAGGGTGATCCCTGGAGGCTTGCTCGACCGCTTCGACGATCGACTGGCCTCCACCGAGTAATCTTGCGAAGAGAATCTCCGCCGGGGATAGGGGAGAAGTTTCCAGTTCTGGGTCAGATTCACTGTCTTCGGACAATTGGCTGCTCCCGAGGGTCTCGTGCAACTCTCCTGGAGGAGAGTGTGAAATTTGCTCTAGCCTGCTATATCATGACGCAACGGAGGTGCTCATGACAGCCCAAGATCCACCAGATACGGATGGTGCTGAGGATCAGGATCCTGAACAGGGAAACCCTGACCCAGCGGCGGCAGAGATCCCCGAGGTCAGTTCCGTTGAATGGCTCCAGCAATTTGCCGATGGCGATGAAGCGGCCTTCGAGCGGCTGCTGGAAGAGGAACTTCCGAAACTGAGGCGTCGAGTCGAGGATCGATTAGGAGTCGATCTACGACGTAGAATCGATCCGAGTGATGTGTTGCAGCAAGCGGCACTCGACGTGTACCAGTTGCGCAGTGGCTTCGAGGATCGTGGCCTTCCCGCTTTTCGGGCCTGGCTCAAAACCGTCACCTTCAATAATCTCAATCGATTGATCGAGAAGGAACTGGCTCAGAAGAGAGATCCTCGGCGCGAAAAGCGCCGGGCGATGGCGGCGGGAGCGAGTCAATCCCTCGATCCTCTGGGAAACCTGGCGGCTTCGATTTCATCTCCCTCTGCAGGACTCCATCGGCAAGAAGCGTTGAACTTGCTTCAAAACTGTCTCGACATGCTCGGAGATGACGATCGAGATCTGCTGCGGTGGATCGATGAGGAAAACATGGGATACGAGGAGGTGGCCAGGCGCCTCAGCATCAATGTCGATACGACACGCCGGCGCCACAGCCGGGCGATCGCCCGACTGAAAAAGTTGGCAGAGACGATGCGAACCGGAGATTCTGGGCAGAACGGTACTCCCTAGGAGAGTCCTGGGTGCTTTTTCGGGTGAATCCGGTGCCCGTGGTGCAGGTCACCTTGACCGAACAATCTTGAGACCTAGCATCGACTCGTAGGCTCGCAAGGCGGGCCGCCGCAGCCGGCTCGATCATCGCCGGTCCTCTGTTGCGTGGGAGGTCCCCTTGGACCGCTTCGGATCAAATTCAGGGTATGTCGATGCGCTCTTCGAGCAATTCAAGAAGGATCCTGACAGTGTCAATGTGGCCTGGCGAGAATTCTTCGTCGGCTACCAACCTCAACAAGATGCCATCCATACCATCGAGTTGAACCCGAGTACTTCACCAGAACCTGAGGTCGATCCCGATCCCGATCCCAGTTCCACTATCGCGAGCGATGCCAGCTCAGCCGAGGAGTTGACAGTCACGCCCTTGATCGTGACCCGGGAGACTCTGAAGACCGAGCAGCGGGATGACGCAGATGTCGATCCCACGATCCCGCTCAAGGGGATTGCTGGGCGGATCGTCGAGAACATGGAACAGAGCCTCCAGGTTCCGACAGCGACCACGGTTCGTACCATTCCGGTGCGACTTCTCGAAGAGAATCGGAAAATCATCAACGAACACCAGGTGGCCTGGGCTCGCAGTAAGGTGTCGTTCACACATCTGATTGCATGGGCACTGGTCAAGGCTTTGAGAGTTCATCCCGAGATGAATCATGGATTCCAGCTGTTGGACGGTGAGCCGCATCGGATCGCCAGGACGATGACCCGTCTGGGGATTGCCGTGGATGTGGAGCGAAGGGGTGCCCGATCGCTGGTAGTACCCAATCTTCGGGATCGCGGTCCATTGGACTTCCGTGAATTCCTGGCGGCCTTCAATGATGTCGTGGGCCGTGCGCGTAGCGGAAAACTGACGCTGGCAGACTTCGAGGGTACATCTGTTTCCATCACCAACCCTGGAATGCTCGGGACCAGCATGTCGGTGCCTCGACTGATGTCGGGGCAGGGCGCCATCTTTGGTATTGGTGCGATTGACTTCCCGCCTTCCTGTGCAGGAATGGCCGAGGATAGAGTCAGTCGCCTCGGTCTGTCGAAGGTGATGACCTTGACCAGTAGTTATGATCACAGAGTCATTCAGGGTGCCGAATCCGGGGTATTCCTGGCCACCGTCGAAAACCTGTTGCTGGGCAAAGAACGATTTTACGAACAGATCTTTGAACAACTCGATGTCCCTCACGAACCGTATCGCTGGTCGCAAGAATCGAGCGAAGAGGTGGCGGAGGTCGACGGGAACTCACCGGAGTATCGCCAGGCGAAGGTTCTTCAACTGGTGGACGCTTATCGCTCTCGTGGCCACCGGATGGCACATCTGGACCCCCTCGGAAACAGCCCGACTCCAGACCCTGAACTGGAACTATCCAGTTATGGCCTGAGCATCTGGGACCTGGATCGGTCCTTCACCTGTGGCGGAGTCGGAGGACAGGAACGTCCGAGGAAACTGCGAGAAATCCTCGACATCTTACGACGAACCTACACCCGATATGTCGGCGCAGAAGTTTCCTACATCTCCGATGCAGTCGAACGCGATTGGCTTCTGCAAAAGATGGAGACTACCGAAAATGAAGCGCCTCTGGAACTTGACGATAAGTTGCACATCCTTCGGAAACTCAATGAAGCGGAAGCCTTTGAGAAGTTTCTTCACACCAGTTATGTGGGGCACAAGAGATTCAGTCTCGAGGGAAGTGAATCGCTGATTCCAGCGCTGGATGCTCTGCTCGAGGAGTGTTCTGCCGGTGGCGTCGAGGATGTGATGATCGGCATGGCTCACCGAGGTCGACTCAATGTCCTGGTGAACATACTCGGGAAACCTCTCGAGCAGGTGTTCGAGGAGTTTGAAGATTTTGACATGGAGAATCCAGAAGGCTCAGGGGATGTGAAGTATCACCTCGGAGCCGAGGGGATCCATCGTGGCCGTAACGGGAGGTCGGTCAATGTGACGCTGGCCTCCAATCCCAGCCACCTCGAATCGGTTTGCCCTGTGGTCGAGGGGATGGTCCGAGCGCTGCAGGATGATCGCGAAGGCTCCGCTTCGGTGGTTCCTCTGTTGATCCATGGCGATGCGGCACTGGCCGGACAAGGGGTGATCTACGAGACTCTCAACATGTCGCAGTTGCCGGGATATACCACTCACGGCACCATTCATGTGGTCATCAACAATCAGATCGGATTCACCACATCGCCCGAGGACGGGAGATCCTCTCGATACTGTACCGACGTGGCAAAGTCGGTCGAAGCACCGGTCTTCCATGTCAATGCGGATCATCCGCAGATGGCGGTACGGATGATCCGTCTCGCATTCGAGTATCGGGCGCGATTTGGCAAGGACGTATTCATCGATCTGATTGGTTATCGACGCTGGGGGCACAATGAGGGAGATGAACCCGCGTTCACTCAACCGCTGATCACTCATAGCATCGAGAAGCATCGGTCGGTCAGAAAACTCACGACCGAGCGGTTGCTGGCCAGAGGAGAGATCGATATCGATACGGCGGAGCAGATGCTCGGTGAGTTCCAGTCGATCCTCGATGACTCACATCAGAAGGTCAAAGCGAGTTTGACCGAGAGACCTGCCGCTCAGGTCCGTCCCGATCTCGAGGAAACGGAAGGCATCGCGGTTCCTTCGGTCGATACGTCGATTCCGATTCCTGAACTGGATCTGTTGCTGGCGGAGGTGACTCGAACTCCCGATCAGTTCAACTTGCACCCGAAGTTGCAGAAGCAATTCGAGCGCAGGCTGAAATTGGCTCGCGAAGGCGCTATCGATTGGGGTCTTGCGGAACTGTGTGCTTTTGGGTCGTTGGTACGAGAGGGAACTGCGGTTCGCCTCTCGGGAGAAGATAGTGGCCGAGGTACCTTCAGCCAGCGCCACAGCGTGCTGAGGGATGTCAACCGCGGCACGATTCACGTCCCGCTCGAGCACCTTCCCGATTCGGAGGGGAGTTACCAGGTATTCGACAGTCTATTGTCCGAGTTCGGAGTCCTCGGTTTCGAATTCGGGTATAGCCTCCAGAGAAGTTCAGCACTGACCATCTGGGAGGCACAATTCGGCGATTTCTCCAATGGTGCTCAGGTCATCATCGATCAGTTCATCTCCAGTTCCGAGGAGAAGTGGAACCAGAGTTCGGGTTTGACGATGTTGCTTCCCCACGGCTACGAGGGGCAGGGCCCCGAGCACTCCAGTTCTCGTCTGGAAAGATTCCTGCAACTTTGTGCCGAAGGAAACATGCGGGTGGTGCAACCCAGTACCCCGGCGCAATACTTCCACACCTTGCGGCGTCAGATACATGAGTCGAAGCGGAAACCACTGGTGGTCTTGACTCCCAAGAGTTTGCTTCGCCTTCCTGCAGCGAGAAGTGCTCCGTCCAGTTTCACTACTGATAAGTTTCAGGAAGTGATCGTAGATGGTGTTCTTGGAAATCACATCAGCAAGGTTTTGGTCGCTTCGGGGAGGGTCCTCTATGATCTACTGGCGGAGCGAGAGAAGCGCTCTGCAGAGGATGTCTTGATCCTTCGCCTCGAACAGTTGTATCCATTCCCTCGCGCTGAAATCCAGGCGGTCCTGGCTCAACTGCCGACAAGTTGCGATGTCCGATGGATTCAAGACGAGCCGAGAAACATGGGCGCATGGTCCTATTTGAGGGATCGTGATGGAGGATTCCTTGGCGGAGGGCGTAGGGTAAGATTCATCGGCCGGGCCTGGAGTGCCAGTCCCGCCAGTGGATCAAAGGCGGTTCACGAGGCGGAACAAGATCATCTGATCGATCGTGCATTCGCCGATGACGGCGATAAATAGGAGTACTCAGGGTGTATTTAGAGCAATCTGATCAACTCGAGCAATGGATGCAGAGAGCGACTGCCGATGGTCGATATGGAATCGATCTCGAGTTCATCCGGGAGCGAACCTATTACCCACAGCTGGCACTGATCCAGATCGCAGTGGGCACCGATCTCGCTCTGATTGACCCCCTCGGTGAGGTAGATCTGACTCCGTTGGTAGAGACCATCTCCGATCCCTCGGTGATCAAGGTGGTTCATGCAGGATCGCAGGATCTGGAGATACTCGAGCAACTCAGTGATCGACCTCCGCGGGCAATCTTTGACACTCAGATTGCTTCCGCCTTCCTTGGACTCGGTCTTCAACCATCCTATGCAGCGACCTGTGGGCAACTGCTCGGAGTGGTGGTGGAGAAGGGCGAATCGTGGACCGATTGGCTGCGACGTCCCCTGACCCGGGAGCAGGAGATCTATGCCATCGACGATGTCCGGCACCTGCTGCCGATTCACGATCGTCTGACTGAGCAACTGGAGTCGGAGGGAAGGATCACCTGGGCACTCGAGGAGATGAAGAAGTACGACCTCGATTCCACCTATCATCCCTTGATCGAGACCAGCGTTCGAAAGGTCAAGCGTGCGGGAACATTGAAGGAACGCGGAATGGCGATCCTGATGGATCTTTATGCTTGGCGAGAAAAGGAAGCGCAGACCAAGGATCGACCCCGTCGTCGAATATTGCCCGATGAGATCCTGGTCGAGGTGGCACGTCGCGCGCCTCGAGATGTGGAAGGATTGCAGAAGATCCGAGGGCTGGACCCACGAGATTTACGGCGTCATTCCGCTGCATTGCTGGCGTCGGTTCAGCGAGGACGTGGGATCGCCGAGGAGGATCTGCCGATTCTTCACAAGAGGCGAAGACTGGAACCACAAGAAGAAGCGGCTCTGGAACTCTCTACCGCTGCTCTGCGAGCTCTGTGCCGGGCACAACGAATCGCACCTCCACTGGTCGCTCGAGGAGATGATGTAGAAAATCTGGTTCGTGCTCATTCTGCCGGCAGCCTCGTCGAAGCAGAGCATTCCCTGCTGAGGGGATGGCGCGGAGAGATGTTCGGGACCAAGGTGGTGGGCTTTCTCGACGGAAAGTTCCAGCTGGGATTCGATCAGGAGACCGGTTATCCGAGTCTCCGCCCGTGCCTGTGAAGCGCCGATGACTCTGGCGGTGCACCATCGCAGATGGCTATTGCGGGACCCGGATCACATCCATGAAACTGGATACGCTGAAGATCGCCTGACCCGATCCAGCAGGGCCGTATCCCGGAGGAACCGGTAACTGGTGTTTCTGGTGAGTGTCCCTCCAGGCGACCAGTAATCGAGCATGATATTCGAGGGGAGCGGGGGGCTGGGATTCTCCAGCCGCCGCCTGATCCTTGACCAGAGGAGAGAGAGGTTCGGGGCACCAGACGGTAAATCTCGGACACACTCCCTGACTCATGAAGAAGTCGAGGCCCTCACGAGTCGACTCCACCGCAGCTTCTGGATCGGTGTAGCCATGGGGCCGAGACATCTCGATCCCAGCCACGAAGTTCGGGATGACATTGGCGGCACCAAAAACATCGACGGCATCGATGATGCGTTTGTGCCATTCTGATCTACCTACATAAGTTTCCTTGCCGGGACACAGCAAGGGAAACAGGCGCTCATCCCAGATCTCGTAGTTGGGGTGATAGATCTGGATCCCCGCATCCTTGAGGATCTGCTGCTCTGCAACTGGAAGCGCCTGGGTCACCGCCTTGGGTATCCAGCGGCCGGGGAATCGCTCCTCGATGGCCCTGGCGTAGGCGGCATAGAACTCGGCTTCTCCCTGTCCTCGCAACTTCCTGATGATCGATCCACCCGTCAAGGTGTAGGCACGTGTACCATCATCGAGTTCATCGATGATGGAGAGTGCCTCCAGCATTTCGTCCATCGGCTTGACGGTACGATAGGGCCGACCTGCTGCGACCTGCTGCCGATAGTTTTCATTGATGTCGCAGAAACGGCACTCTTCCTTGAAGCCGAAGTACTGGCACTTTCGATAGGCGGTCAGGTACACCAGGTAGCCCCACTCGATGGTGGGAGCCACTTCGTGAACCGGTTGTCCTGATTCCAAATTTCGCTGGTAGTAATCCGGAATCTTCTGCAACTCGACGGTGGAGATCTCTTCCTTACCGCAGTACAGATTGAGGGAATCTCCGGCCAGATCGATGCGCCAGGGAGAGTGAGGATTGACCCGGACAGAGACCGTGGTTCGGTTGAAACTCCAGGGTCCGGCCACCAACTGGATCTCTTCCGGAGCGCGGAGATTTTCCTGCTGGTCCATCGATTCGATGGGAACCATGTCGAAACTGAAGATGAAGTAAGACTTGCTCTTGAAGTTGGCACAGTGGCGAAGAGATTCACGAGTGAAGGAAACCCCGATCCTCAGCAGGTCTTCCTTGACCAGTGCTTCGACCGGCAAATCGGGAAACATCTGGGACAGGCGCTGGATCTCGGCGAGTTGCTGGTCCGCCAGATGAAGTGGGTGGGACTCGACCGGGTTCAGTTGTGAATCTGGCTGGGCAGAGCGCGAACTCATCTGGAGTCTCCGTTTCCTGGACCATCGAGGTGGTCAAACTCTCGAGGCTGGATGATGGCAGTCCCGATCCACGGCCACAAGTCATGTTGGTCACCCGATACCGTCAAAAACTGGTGCTGTAGCCCAGTCCCAGCAAGATCTCGATATCGTCCTGTTCGACGCCGGCCGGGGGCTCACTGTCATGTCGGATGTTGATCTGGGAATTGAGGGAGAGCCCGCCGATGATTCGTGTTCGAAGACCGAGGCGACCCTCTGCGAGGATATTTGACGGATCTTCTAGCGAGATGAACAGGGTGTGGTCATGGAACGCCTCCATCCGTTCCTTACCGAAGCTCCACTGGATATCTCCAGCCATGCGAAGGGTATTGGTCGCCTCATCGAGAGCGGAGATGAAATCCTCGTTGAGTGCCGAGATCCCCGATTCCTGCGACCAGCTGATTTCATCGGTATCCAGCAGCTGGATTCCGGCGCCAATTCCTGCTGTCGTTCTCAGAGAAAGGTCGGCAAATCGGTCATTTCTGGCGGAGAAGTTGGTGTAGAAATACCAACTTTCGTGAGGAAAGAAGTCATACTTGAGCTCCGCTCCGGTGGTTCGCTTGCTGATCACCTCTTCATCTTCACCGTAGGCCCAATGAAGCTTGGAATTGAACCTGTGGGTGAGGTAGCGAAAGGTGTAGTCCATGTTCATCGAAGCGGATGTGGTGCTGGTGTTGCCAGAGGTTTGAGTACCGTTGAGAGTGATGGTGGCCTTCTGGGTCGAGGTGGGTGGGGCCACTGGGGTCGGATTGATGGCCACCACGTGGGCGTTGGAGATGGTTCTCTCCCCGAGAGCGTTGCGCACCAGCCAGGATTCTCCGGTGAGTTGTAAGGGTCCGCTGAGGGTCTCACCGGCATCGGTGACCAGAGTGGGGGTCCCGGAGACCTCGGCAGCGGTGACCCGTGCCGCTGGAATCTGGATCGATCCCACCGCTTCCACATCGATGGTGTAGACCCCCTTCTCCAGTTGACGAAGGGTACCGATGATCACGCTGCCATCGGTCAACTCCAGGCGATCGATGGCTTTCGCCGGAGAATCTGGCGGGCTCGCTCCCAGAACGATGAAAAGGAGCAGAGAATAGATCATGATGAACTTTCCTTTCTGGCGAGGAGGGGGAGAATAAGGTCCAGCAGTGTAGGAGCCTACCGGAAAACAATCGGATCCTTCGATCGGTCTCCGCTGACTCTGGTGGTCGAAATTGATGGTGAGCGGTGAAGGGCAAGTCCAACGATGGTCACAACTCAGCAAGAGCGACCTCGTAGCCAACCGGACCGGTCGGGTCCGCGCCAACGGCGTGGCTGGTGGGCATGGCTCACGGCGATGGGATCATTACTGGTGGTGTTGCCGCTGGCGTGGCTGCCGCCATCGCTGGCTTGTCGATTGGCCAGGGGATTGGCTCTTCCCGCCTGGTTTCTTGCTCGACGTAGGAGAGCGGTGACGCTGAGCAATCTCCGTCACGCCTTTGGAGCCACCTGGTCCGAGAAGAAGATTCACTCCGTCGGACTCGAGTCGTGGCGTCGAGTGGCGGTTTCTGCGGTCGAGGCGATCCAGATCCAGCGCTGGCTGCAGGATCGCCGCTTTATCGATTCGGTGGTCTGGTCCGGTCCCTGGGAACAGTTGGATCAGCGTCAACGAGCGGGTGAAGCGTTCCTGCTGGTCAGTGGGCATCAGGGTCCCTTCGAGGTGATCTTGCCCCTGCTGGTGCAGCGCGGCTGGCGAATGGGACTGCTCTCGCGACCGGTCAAGAATGCTTATATCGATCGGGCCATGCACTGGTTGAGAGGGGCAACGGTGCCGACCATTCTCGATCCCGCAGGAGCTCTGCCGGAGATGGGCAAAGCGCTACGCGGAGGAACCTCTCTGGCACTGCTCATCGACCAGAACACCCGGGACGGTGTTTTTATCGATTTCCTCGGTCGTCCAGCCGCAACGACCCCTTCCATAGGGGTTTTGACCCGGCGTTATCAGGTGCCTGTGGTCTACCTCCAGGCTCGACGTCTGGAGGCGGGAAAACGCTACCGATTGCACTGTGAGATCGCTGATTTGCCCTGGGGGGAGGAGGTTCGTTCTCATGTCCTGCAGGTCACCCGAGCCGCCACGACCAGGATCGAGGCGATGGTCCGGGAGACCCCGGCGGATTGGCTCTGGCTCCATCAACGCTGGAAGACCCGCCCCGATGGCTCTCGCGAGTTCTTGATCTGAAATCTAGGCTTCGGTGACAGAGGCGATGCTCAGGTGTATCCTTGCCGGGGAACTGGAGAGGCTCACCATGAATCCAACTGCGGTCCGAGACATTCGTGTGGACGGTGTAGAACCGATCTTACGCGGAAAAGTTCGTGACATTTTTGATCTGGGTGATCAGTTGCTACTGGTGACCAGCGATCGAATCAGCGCCTACGATGTGGTGCTTCCCCAGGGGATCCCCGACAAGGGAGCGATTCTCACCCAGTTGACTCGGTGGTGGCTCGATCGATTGCCCGCCCATGTCAGGCATCACATGATCTCGACCGATCCGATGCAGTTTCCTGAACCGTTTCGCAGCGCTGCCCGTGAGTGGGGACCGCGTGCGATGTTGGTCAAGAAATTGGAAATGATTCCGGTCGAGTGCGTGGTGCGGGGATTTGTTGTGGGTAGTGGCTGGAAAGATTACCAGGCGACCGGTTCCATCTGTGGAATCCCACTGGAAGAAGGCTTGCGCCAGGCGGATCGCCTCGACGATCCCATCTTCACGCCGGCCGCGAAGAATCACCAGGGCCACGATGAAAACATCTCCATCGATACCGCAGGGGAGATGGTCGGTCACGAATTGATGAGCTCCTTGCGCGATCTCTCGGTCGACGTGTTCAGCCATGGACGAACTCACGCAGATGACTGTGGCTTGATTCTGGCCGACACCAAGTTCGAGTTCGGACTCGATGCCGAGGGGCCGGTACTCGCCGATGAGGTGCTGACCGCAGATTCGTCCCGCTACTGGCCTGCCGATCAGTATCAAGTCGGGATCAGCCCGCCCTCCTTTGACAAACAATATGTTCGCGATCATCTCGCCTCTTGTGGTTGGACCGGAGATGGTCCACCGCCAGACCTTCCCGAATCTGTCATCGAAGGCACCACTGCTCGTTACCGGGAACTATTTCAGCGTGTGACCGGAGTCGATTGGGAGAACTGGAAGGATCAGCAGTCATGAGCGCAAAGGTACTGGTAGTGATGGGAAGTGATAGCGACTGGTCCGTGATGGAATCATGTGTAGACCAGTTGCAGAAGTTTGAGATCGAGGCGGAAGTGCGAGTCTGCTCTGCCCATCGGACCCCCGAGGTCGCTCATAGCCTCAGCCAGAGTGCTGCCGATGACGGTTACTGCGCCATCATTGCGGCTGCTGGACACGCCGCGCATCTGGCCGGCGTCATGGCCGCCAGCACCACGCTACCGGTGATCGGTGTGCCCATCGATTCGAGTGCCCTCGATGGCATGGATGCCTTGCTGGCAACGGTACAGATGCCGCCAGGGGTTCCCGTCGCGACCGTTGCCATCGGCAAGCCGGGGGCTACCAACGCTGCCATCCTGGCGGCGCAGATCGTCGCCGTTGCCAATCCCGAGATGCGTGCGCGCCTCGACGAGCACAAGGTGACGATGGCCAGCAAGGTGGCCGCCAAGGACGAAGCCCTGCGCGACAGGGCTTCCCGGGCCTAGACGAGCTTGTAGAGCACTTCGAACCAGACGAGCCACGCCTCAAGTATCGCCGTCAGCACCACCAGTTGGGTCACTTTTGATCGAAGGATCCGGATGAGCCATCGTTCGTCGGAGTCGGTCCGATGGCCAGCGAGCCAGTTTCGGCAGCGAAACAGAAACAGGAAGCCCCAGATACTGCTGCCGGCTAAAATCCCCCACGGTTCGAGCAGCGGATTGCCCGTACCTTCGACATTTTGTTTCCAATAGGCCAGCAAGGTCAGTGCGATGCTCGAGACGAAGATGGCGCCGACCAGGGATGCCAGCGTATCGACGGCTCGGCCAGGGTGTGAAATCAACCCCAGCAAGATGGCGGTACTGACCAGCAGCAGAGTTGCGGCATCCCTGAGTAGCGGTAACCTCGTTCGGTCGCCGGTTCCTGCAATCCAGTTGAAGACGTGGTCCTGGATGCTGGGGTACGAGGGAACGGGTTCTCCCAGGATCAGAGGCACCAGCCAGTAGAGCAGTGCGATCAGCACGAAACTCCCGATCAGCCGGTAGTGAGCGACCCATCGAGGCTCTGGAAAGGTCGGATCGGGAGCGCTGGCAGGGGGCGAGAGCAGTCTTCTCCACGCGGCCACCGAGCGGTATCCGATGCACATCGCCAGGAACAGGGGGGGCAGATCGAGGAACGCTCCGAGAACCCGGGGGAGCCTCCGTTGCAGTAACCAGCGAAAGGCAGCGGCTCCGGTGAGGACATCTGCGCGCTGCGAATCGAGCAGCACGATCTCGCCGGAGCGGCGATGCTTGTCGAGCAAGGCCCGGTCGTCACCGGTAACGAGTGCTGCAGCCTGTGTGTCGATTCCCCCGAGCAGCCTCAGCAGTTCCAACGACCGGATACTGCGGATACACATGCTGCAATCTCCGTCGTAGGCCAGAAGAGGAGCCCGAGAGTTCCCAGCGGTTTGCTGTGCAATCATCGGCGGATCTCCTCGAAGGGCGGCTGGAGGATTCCAAGTTCGGTGATCCAACCTGCGATGTGTGAGGCGGGAGTCACATCAAAGGCTGGATTACGGTACCCGATGCCCTCCAGAGGTTTCTTCTGGCCCGTCAGTGACCAGATCTCAGCAGTGGATCGCTGCTCTATGGGGATCTCGCTACCGCTGTCGATGTTGAGATCGAAGGTGGAAGAGGGTGCGGCGATGTAGAAGGGGACCTCGTGGGCTCGAGCCAGGGATGCGATGGTATAGGTGCCGATCTTGTTGGCGGCATCTCCATTGGCAGCGATCCGGTCCGAACCGGTGATCACCAGATCGATCTCTCCCGCCTGAAAGAAACTACCGGCCGCACCATCACAGATGACATCGACCGGGATTCCACTCTTTTGCAGCTCCCATGCGGTCAGTCGCGATCCTTGCAGCAACGGTCTGGTCTCGTCCGCCAGCACCCTGAACCGTTTTCCGTTGCGCCACGCCTGGTACAGAACTGACAGCGCTGTTCCCTGGCCGGCGGTGGCCAGTGCTCCGGCATTGCAATGGGTCAGGACGGTGGCGCCCTCCGGGATCAGATCCGCTCCGGCTACGCCGATGGCCCGACAGAAGTGCTGATCTTGCGCTTCGATGGCGCGCGCTTCCTCCAGTAACCGTACCCTCAGACTGACCCCGTCCAGCTCAGCAGCTGCGGGCGAGGTGGCGACTCGATTCATCCGGTCGACCATGTGTTGCAGATTGACTGCGGTGGGCCGTGCCTGGCGCATCGGAATTAGCGCTGCGTCCCAGCGCGCTCGTACCTGCTCGATCTGCTCGCAACCTCGCGAGGCGAGGCACAAGCCGTAGGCGGCGGCGACTCCGATGGCAGGGGCTCCGCGCACCGCCAACTGCTGGATCGCTTCGATCACATCGGATGGACGTTCGAGGATGCGCTGCTGCTGGCGTTCGGGAAGAAGTGTCTGGTCGAGGATGTGAAGAGAACCGTCGATGTCTCCGACCCACTGCAGGGTCATGAAGGAGAGATTCCAGGCTTCTGGGGCTGTCGATTCCGCACGGCCACCGGGCATCTTGAAGGTCCTTCCTTGCGCCGGCAGATGATTGCCGGCTGCAACGATATCTTTGACAGCGGTTGTGGATCGGGCAAGGGGTCTGACCAGGAGTCATCGATCTCGGTGTGCCGAGGAAGTGGTGATCCAGCAAAGGTCACCGTGGTGATGCCCACCGATGCGAGTGCCTGCTGAGTTTCCAGAGGCAATCGCCCTCGCCGTGACACGATCACCTGGCGCGGAGCCAGATGTGCGATCCACTGCGCCAGCGGGAGGCTGTGCGATCCGTGATGAGGCAGTAACAAGACATCGATGGGGCCGGAGAGGGTGGTGCTACTCAGCAGGGGGCCCTCGGCGTCTCCAGGGAGCAAGAGCGAGCCAGCGGGGCCATTCACCTCGATCACCATCGAGCGATCGTTGGTCGAGATGGCCGGACCGGGAGCTCGTGGATCGGGGCTGGCCAGGATCCGGATGGACCATCGACCGATCCGCAGCCGATCGCCGCTGGAGAGGCGTTTCACCGCAACACCGTGCTGTTGAGCCTGCTGTTCCAGCGCGTGACCCACTGCAGAGAGGGAAAAGTTGCTCGAGACCAGCAAGCCTCCCACGGTTCCGGTTGCGATCAATTCTGGCACGGCGGAGTAGTGATCGAGATGGGGGTGCGAAATGATGATCCAGTCGACCCGTGAACGACCGGCTTTCCACAGTGCTTGGCGGACTCGAGCGGCACCCCCGTCGGGAGCGTCGAGCGATCCCGCATCGTAGAGCAGGGTCGCCTCTGGCGAGTCGAGCAACAGGCATTGGCCTCGCCCGGTCGAGAGTAGCCGGATAGAGCCCTCATCGGGGAGGGAACTCTGGATCGCTGCGCAGAGCAGTGCAACCAGCGCCGCAGTCATGGCCCATCGCAGTCGCCCGGCACTGATCAGTAGCAGCGCCAGCATCGTCAGTGATAAGGCGGGCACTCCGATCACCGGGGCCATCCAGGGACTCCATGGTGTTCGATCGGCCCACTGAGGGATCGTCTCTAGCACGGCACCGATGGCATGCCAACAGTGGCGAAGTAGTTCTACCGGCAGCAGGTCAAGAAGCAGCAGTTGGACCATCGACAGGACGATCCCGATTGAAATTGGAATCAGCATCACCAGGGTCCAGAGCGGTGACAGTGGTGACATTTCAGGACTCCACCATACCAGCGCCACGTGAGCACCGAAGAAGGCTCCCAGTCCTCCAGCCAGGATCGAGCGAGAGATTCCTCGACCTGCGGTGACCAGGTGGATCCCTGCCACTGCGCACAACGAGATGGTGGCTGCCGGAGATGGCGGCGCCAACCCCATCGCGCACCAGATCAACATCGAGAAGGAAAGCGCATGAAGAGGAGTGGGGATCCGCCCTCCCAGCAGGCCGCTAGCGAGCATTGCGCCGGTCATGGCGGCTCGGATCGCTGGTGGATCCGCTCCTGAGAGGAACGCCTGCCCCAGTACCACCAACGCGCCGGTGCAGCGCATTATGTGAGACCAGGGTGGCCGGAGTCGGCGAGCCATGAAAAGGAACAAACTCAGCACGATGCCGATGTGCAATCCACTCACTGCCAGCAGATGTCCGAGCCCGGTTCTCCGCATCGTCCAGCGGGACCCGGACTCGAGCAGTCCTCGTTCTCCCAGCAGCAGCGCACAACCCCACCATCCATCGGTGACCAGCAACCGGTCAATCGCCGCCTGTCGCCAGTGATCGGCGCGGGACATCCAGCCACCGCTTTCAATGATGCTCCACTGCTCGGCGTCGATCACTTGGCGACGACTTCCCGAACCGGCTCGCAAGCACAGTTGTAGCCGATCGCCGCGTCCGATCCGGGCGGCTCCCGGCAGGGTGACCCGCAGTGTCCCGACGATCGGCTGATCACCCTGGCGGATCTGATCGAGGCGGACGGTGGTCCAGCGTCTTTGGCCATGCCACTTCCGATGATCTTGACCCTGGCGCGGCGGCGAGCAGACCACCGCTTCCAGTTGAACCGGTCCGTAGGGGAGGTCCGCTTCCACCGGAGGCGGACCTGGCCCGATGAAGAGTCCGATGGTGAGGGGCAGAAAGGTACGGAGTAACAGTGACCGTGGGCCTGCGCAGCAACCGATGCTGGCCATCGCCACCAGCAAGATGGGGGCTGG
>Ga0114993_10001663_pt1 | contig 25332 bp, 22 predicted proteins | sample ArcticOcean_MG_C_FD_87042 | JGI IMG/M metagenome (GOLD analysis project Ga0114993, IMG submission 87042) | Marine microbial communities from western Arctic Ocean - ArcticOcean_MG_CB2_150 | ecosystem: Environmental > Aquatic > Marine > Oceanic | place: Arctic Ocean: Canada Basin | collected...
AAAAGCCATGGTCAAAATGTCTGAAATGGAATTCCGCGACTATATGATGGCTCTATTCAAACCAAACAATCCTCGGAAACCGTTGATAGAGTTGGTGTTTTGAAAAGAGTCGGGTACTGTGGGCGCGACGACAACCTTCGAGGCCCTGGCCGCCGGTGTTCCGGTGATTGCCCTGTGGGGAGCCAACTTTGCCGGCCGGGTGGCGGCCACGCTGCTCAGCCAAATTGGCGCGCCTGATCTGGCCTCGGCCAGCGTTGAAGACTATATCCGCACCGCTTGTGCCCTGGCGGGCAACGCGGCGCGCATTGCATCTTTGCGTGAATCCCTGGGCGGGCAATTGCGCGCCTCCGATCTGTGCGATGCACCCCGCTATGCCAGAAATGTCGAAGCCGCCTACCGGGATATGTGGCGCCATTGGTGCCGGAGGGCCGGTTAGAATTACGTGGCGCAAGCGCTGGGATTTTCATAAACTGCGCCACGTTGCCGAACCGGCGATACAGATCCAGGGGGCTGCCAAGAAAAATGTCTGAGCTGAATTCCATGACCGGCTTCGCGCGCACGGAAGGCGCCGAGGGATCGCACATTTGGAGCTGGGAGGTGAAAAGCGTCAACGGCAAGGGGCTCGATATGCGCTGCCGCATGCCGCACGGCTTCGATGAATTGGAACAGGCCGCCCGGGCCATGGTGTCGAAGCGCTTCAAGCGCGGCAATTTCAACCTCGCGCTATCACTGAGCCTGGAACAGGACGGCGTTCAATACCGCATCAACCGGGATTTGCTGGAGCAGTTGATCAATGCGGCAAAGGAATTCGAAGCCGGCGACAATGTGTTTGATCCGCCGCGCATCGATAATCTTCTCGGCGTTCGCGGCGTTGTCGAACAGGCCGACAGCCTCGCCAGCGAAGCCGAGATGAAGGCTTTGAAAGCGACCATCCTCGGCAATTTGGGCGAAGCCATTGATGCGCTCGCGGTGATGCGCGCCGAAGAGGGCGGGCGCATGAAGACGGTGCTGGAAGCGCATTTGAAAAATATCGCTGCGCTCTGCGCCGCCGCCAAGGAGACCGCCGAAGCCCAGCCCGAAGCCATCAAGCAAAAACTGTCGGAGCAGATTTCCGAGCTGTTGGGGCCCGAGCGCTCGCTACCGGAGGACCGGCTCCTCCAGGAAACCGCAATCTTGATTACCAAGTCCGATGTGCGCGAAGAGCTGGACCGGCTGGAGGCCCATTTGCAGGCGGCCGGCGCGCTTTTAAAAGATGGCGACGGCGTCGGGCGCAAACTGGATTTTCTCTGTCAGGAATTCAACCGCGAGGCCAATACCATCTGTTCCAAGGCCGCCGATGTGGCGTTGTCGCGCATCGGGCTCGAATTGAAAGCGGTGGTCGAACAGTTCCGCGAGCAGGTGCAGAACATTGAATAAGAAAAACGCCGTGCCTTATTTCGGCCGCAGGGGTTTGATCTTTGTGCTGTCATCGCCGTCCGGCGCCGGCAAGACAACCATCTCACGCGAGCTGTTGCGCCTGGATGACAATCTTGTCATGTCGGTGTCGACCACCACCCGCCCGAAGCGCGCCGGCGAGACCGAAGGTGTCGATTACAACTTCGTCGATGATAAAACGTTCGAGCGCATGACCGCTGGGGCTGAGTTTTTGGAACACGCCCATGTCTTTGGGTATCATTATGGAACGCCCCGCGCGCCAGTTGAGACCGCGCTCCAGGCGGGCACCGATGTTCTCTTCGATATCGATTGGCAGGGCACCCAGCAGCTAGCCACCGACGAAAATATGGGTGTCGATCTGGTTAGCGTATTCATCTTGCCGCCGAGCACGGAGGAGCTGGAAAGCCGATTGAACAGCCGGGCACGGGACCCCGATGAGGTGGTTCGTGAACGCATGGCTAAGGCATCGGGAGAGATGAGCCATTTTCTTGAATATGCGTACATCATCGTGAATGAAGATATCGATCAAAGCGTTGCCCGTGTTCAGGCGATCCTCGACGGCGAACGATCACGCACGAGCCGCCAAGTGGGCCTGCATGATTTTGTGCAGGGATTGCGCGGCGTGGATTAGTCCTCCCTGGCCGCTTCCAGGGCGCGCGCCAGACGGCAAAACTCGGGCACGCTTAGCTCTTCGGCCCGCGCCGTCGGTGCAATTTCGAGGGCTTCGAAATCAAAATTCATGGCTTTCAATGACGCCCGCAGCATTTTGCGGCGCTGGTTGAAGGCCGCCGCCGTTACCGCTTCGAGATAGCGCCAGCGGGCCGGCGCCAGCGGCTCCGGCCGGGGGACAAGCGTCACCACGGAAGAGACCACCTTGGGCGGCGGCGTGAAGGCGCGTGGGTCCACATTGAAGGCGATATCCACCTCGCACAGCCATTGGGTGATGACCGACAAGCGCCCATAGGTCTTGTTGCCGGGCGCCGCTGCCAGCCGGTCGGCGACTTCTTTTTGCACCATGATGACCAGTCGCTCCAAGCCTTCGATGGCGCCCAGCCATTTGATGATTAGCGGCGCCGAAATATTGTAGGGCAGGTTGGAGACAATCATGCGCGGCGCTGGAACTCCACCCGGATCATAGCGCAGCGCGTCCGCCTCCAGCACAGTAAGCCTGCCCGGGTAGGCATCCGTCAGATGGGTGAGGGCGTCGACGCAACGCCGGTCTTTTTCGATGGCAGTCACGCTTTTGGCGCCTTGCTCCAGCAGCGCCCTGGTCAGCCCGCCGGGGCCGGGGCCGATCTCGAGAATATTTACCTCTTCGATATTGCCGGCCTGGCGGGCAATGCGCCCGGTCAGATTGCTGTCCAGAAGGAAATGCTGGCCGAGGGATTTTTGCGCGCGCAAATCATAGCGCTGGATGATGTCGCGGAGCGGCGGCAGATCGGCAATATTGCCTGTATTTCGGGGCTCAGCCACGGCGGCTATTTTGCCGCGGCCCGCGCCCGGTTGGCCGAAATGGTGCGGGCCAAATCGATGGCGGCGACGAGGCTGCTTTCGCGGGCCAATCCGGTGCCGGCGATGTCGAGGGCGGTGCCGTGATCGGGCGAGGTGCGGATGAACGGTAGCCCCAAGGTAATATTGACGGCGCGGTCGAAATCGATGGTTTTGATCGGGATCAGCGCCTGATCGTGATACATGCAGACGGCGGCGTCATATTCGGTCCTGGCTTTTTCGTGGAACAAGGTGTCGGCGGGATGCGGGCCGGTGACGTTAAGCCCAAGCCGCTGCAAAGTTTCGATTGCCGGGGCGATAATCTCGGTCTCTTCGCGGCCCATGTTGCCGCCCTCGCCGGAATGGGGATTGAGCGCCGCCACCCGGATGCGGGGTTCCGCCACGGCAAAATCCAAGACCAGCGAGCGATGCACCGTTGCGACCGTTTCGACAATCAGCTCGGCGTTGAGAAGCTGCAACGCGTTCGCCAGGCTGATATGGCGGGTCACGGTGACCACGCGCAAGGCGTCGGTGGCCAGCATCATCACCGGCTCGCCTTTAAATCCGGCCAGCGCTGCCAGATATTCGGTGTGCCCCGGATGGGCGAAGCCGGCATTGTAGAGGGTTTCTTTATGGATCGGATTGGTTACCAACGCGGCGGCGGTTCCGTCCTCCACATGGCGGACCGCCATTTCGATTGAGGTTTGCACGGCGCCGATATTATTGGTGTTCAATTGTCCCGATATCACAGGCTCATTGAGCGCCACCGGCAGCACCGGAAGCCGGTCGCCGAACAACGCGGCGGCCTGACCGGGCTCGGAAATTGCGGCGGTGCTGATCGGCGTGCCCATGGTTTCGGAAAGGGCCTCGATGCGGCCGGGATCGTCGAGCAGATAAAAGGGCGGCAATTCCCGGCGATGGCGGTGCCAGGCTTTGATGCTCAACTCGCCGCCGATACCCGCTGGCTCGCCCATGGTCAGGGCGATCGGCAAGGGCTTCGCGGTCATTTCCGGATATCCACGAAGGCGGCGCGTCTCAAATCGCGAAGCAAGCGTCTTGCGACCAGATTGGCGCGCTCTTGGAGCAACATCAGCTCAACCTGTTTGCGCACCTGTTCGTCGCCGAGATCGCCGCGCCGGGCGCACACCATCAGCACAACGATGCCGCCGCCGGCCTTGATCGGGCGGCTCGCCTGGCCAGCATTTAGGTTCTCGACAGCTGCACGGGTATCGGGTGGCAGACTGCTGAGCTTGATATTGTCCAGCTTGCCCGATTTCCTAGTGCCCAACTCCTTGCCCAGCTTTTCCAGATCCCCGCAACTTTCCGCCGTATCGGCAACCGTCTTGGCCAAGGCAAGCTGCGCGGCTTCGGTCTCTTTGCGCGCGCCTTTGGGAAGATCCAGAAACACCTGTTGCATATCGACGCTGACATTGGCCCGCGGTAAACCGGCCGAGACACGGCGGTCACGGACCACCAGAATATAAAATCCGTCCGGTCCCTTGATCGGTTTGGAAACCGTGCCACGGGTCATCTTGACGAGAATTTTGGACAATTCCTTGTCCAGCTGGTCTTCCCTGATCCAGCCCAGGCTGCCGCCGCCGGCGGCGGTTGCGCTTTGCGAAAAGGCGCGCGCCAGCGCTTCGAAGTTGGCGCCTCGGCCCATTTGCTTGTATAGCCGCTCGCCAAGCTGGCGGGTCTGGTCCACCGGTTTTCCGGCTTCGAACGGAATATAGATTTCGGACACCAGAAATTCCGGTTTGCCCTTGTTCGCCGATATTCGGCTGATCGCCTTATCGACGGCTTCGGCGCTGATATTGACCCTTCCGCGAACCTGCCGGCGGACGATTTTCTGCCACGATATGGAGGCCTCGATCTGGGTATTGAAGGTGACGCGGTTGATATTGTTACCCTTTAAAAGTTCGGCCATGCCACCCGGTTTCATGCGGTTGTTTTGCTCGATCCTCCGCACCGCGCCGAGAAATTCCTGCTCGTTAACCGTCAATTTCAAGCGGCGCGCTTCCTGCAGCCGGAGCTTGTCGTCGATCAGCCCGCGCAAAACCTGAGCCTGGATACGCTTTCTGACCTGGGGCGTCTTCGGTAGTTGCGAAGACAGAACAATCAGATCGATCCTCGAGGAGAGATCGAAACCGGAAATGATTTCATCATTCACGATGGCGACGATGCGCTGGGAATCCTGCGCGCCGGCGTGGCTCCAGGCGAGCATGGCGGCAGCGGTGACGGCGAACACAGCGATCCCGAGGACGCGCCCGCGTCGGCTTCCTGGGGCCGATATTTTAGATTGTGATGTCACCGATTGCTTCATGCCATGCCGCCCAGCGAATGGGTTCAACTTCCGCTTTTGCTGATGCCGGTTTGAACTTCCCCGAGCGTCTTGAAGGTCAACCGGAAAAATATCGAATCGTTGGGTTTCAAATCCCGATCTTCGTAAAACTGGCGCTGTATGGATATATCGAAAGTGAAGCACTCGCACTCATAGGTGAAATTGAGACCAACGGAGCGCAAATCGCCATTGCCTTCGAGATCATAGCGGCTGGAAAATGCCGTCCGCCACAATCGGCTCAGCTTGGCCGCGACTTGACCCGACAATTCCTCGCGGCCGCCGAATTCGGAGCCTTCCTGACGGTCAAAAAATACGTAATTGGTGCGCATATTCAGAGCCGGCATGCCCGCCCTCAGATTTAATTCGGTGCGCCTCGGCGACAAGTCTTCCTTGTCGATCCGGGTTTTGTAGGCGAGCGCCAGAAGGCTGTTGGGTTGCACCCGGACCCGGGCCACGAGATCGGAGAAATGATCCTCCAGCCCCGATCCATCGGGAAAGGAATCATCCCTTCTGATCCGGTAGCGTTGTCCGATAAAGAACGAAGATGATCCGCCCTTGGCGCCGTGCACGCCCCAGCGCAGTCCGTAGCTGACGCGGGTTGAGCTTTCGACCCGGTCGAGACCGGTGAATTTGTTGGAGGAGAAGAGATTGGTTTCGTCGAATTCCTGTTCGATGCTGTCTTCGTTGGGAATGGTTGATGAATTGCCCATGTTGGGGCTGGCGAACACGGCGACGGCGGGTTCCAGGATTTCGGTGATGTTGGCGCCGTGGTGGCGCGTCAATGGCAGCCGCCAGCTGGCCGACAGCAAGGGATAAACGCGCCCCTCGAAGCCGGTGTCGAAACCGCCGTCTTCGCCCTCAACGGGATGGCTGGCATAGTGATACAAATCGCCGCGCAAAGCCGCCGAAAGCTCAATGACATCGCCGAATTTTCCATAGAGCGGCTTGGCGACGCTGGCGCCAAGGGAAAGCCGGCGGGTATCGGTTCCGTCGGTGCGGGTCAGCACCAAAAGGCTGGCGTCCACCGATGTGGTCTCGCCGAATTTGCCCGGATCGCCAACATGGTTCAGCTCGAGCATGGGAAAGACAATCGGCGTCGTCCCCGGGTCATCGGTTTCGCGCAAGCCCTGAAACAGATAGGCGTCGGCCGAAGCATAGTCGCGGCCGCGAAAGGCTTCGGCGAACAATCTCGAATTCAAGGAGCCTTCCGAGCCGATCTGATAGCGCCGGAGATAGGTGTCATCGGTGCTGCGCTTGATATCGGCGCCCCAGCGCCAGGTGTCGTTGACGTCTTGGCGAATGAACGAATTCACATGGCCGCGCAGCTCGTCGTTGGAATCGTATGTGATTGAGCCGCGCGCCTCAAACAACCGATCCGATTGCAGCTCCCGGTATTCGCCCTCCAAAAGCAAGCGCTCTTTGGTCATCAATGTGGGCGTGATGGTCGCATCCCGGTTGGGCGAGATGGCAACGTAATAGGGCGCCGAAATCGACGTTCCGAGGGATGTTGAGTCGCCGACCCTGGGCGTCAAAAAGCCGCTCTTGCGTTTGACCGTCGGGTCCGGGTGCGAAAAGTACGGGGTATAGATGACCGGGATACCGGCAATCTCCATCCAGGCGTCGGTATATTCGATGATCTGCTCTTCCTGGTCGTGGACAATCCGCGCCGCCTTTATCTGCCACAAGGGCGGCTCGCCCGGTTCGGTGGCGCACTTGTCGCAAGGCGAATAGACGGCGTTGCGCATTTCGGTCCGAAGTCCCGCCGAGCGGCGCGCGCCCGATGCCGCGATGCGCGCATTGTCCGACAATCGGATGCGCAGGCCGCGAATGATGCCGTCCTTGAAATCGCCGGTCAGTTCCATGAATTCGGCGAACAAGACATCGCCGCTCGGCTCCATCAGCGTCACATGTCCCGAGGCCGATACGATATTTTCGCGCTCGTTATAGGAGACCGTGTCGGCCAGCAGGCTGCGGTCTTTTTGCGTGATTTCCACATTTCCGGTGGCCGTGACGATCCCCAGCGCGCGGTCGTGGGTCAGCGTATCGGCGGTAAATAACAGCGGCGCCGAGGTGTTGATATTTTGCGCCGCCGCGGCGGCGGACCAGAGGACCAACATGGCCAGCATCAATGATGCCGCCAGATATTTGGGGAGAGGTTTCATCCGTCCTCCAGATGAAACATCATCGCCAGGCCGAGCAATGTCGATACGCCCGATGGCGTCCAGGCGGCCAGGACCACAGGAATGCTTTCCCTGGTTCCAAGGGCAAACACGATATCGGAGAAGAAGAACAGCAAGAAGCCCGTCAAGATGCCGCCGGCGACCACGTAGGTGACGTTGACGACCCGGGAATGGCGAAGGGTGAATGTTGCAGCGATCAAAACCATGGCGCATAGCAGCAAGGGTGCGGCGAGCAAGGAGTGCCAATAAAGCCGGTGACGGGTCGCGCTGAAGCCGGCGCGGTCCAGATTGGCTATAAAACCGGGCAAATCCCAAAAAGACAAGGTTTCCGGCGGTGCAAAGCTGTCATTGATGTTGTCGACGGTGATATCGGTGGCAAACCAATGCTCGGCCTTATGGACCGGCAATTCCTGCTCCCGGTCGTGGATGGTGACGCCGCGCAAATGCCAGAACCGATCCTCCAATTCACCGGTTTTCGCATCGAGGCGCTGGGCGAATTTGTCGGCGCCCTTGTAGACAAAGATGGTCACCCGATTAAGCGTGATATCGGCGCCGTCGATGCTGATCGTCGCCGCATGGATAACCGATTGATCCTTGCCATCGGCCTGGCGCAGCCACAAGCCATTGGCCGAGACGCTCAACAAATTGCTTTGCCCCTTCAGATAGGTCGCGTTCAGCCGGTCGAAATTCGACAACAATGCCGAGGCAAGCGGATTGAGGGCCGCAATCTTGATCGTTCCCAGAAGGAACGCGGTCACCAAAACCGGGAGCAGAAACTGCCATGCGGAGACGCCGGCGGCGCGCGCGACAACCAGCTCGGAGTTGCGCGTCAGCCGCCAGAACGCGGCCATGCCGCCGAATAACACGGCGAACGGAAACGCCTGCTGGCCCATGAAGGGCAGCTTCATCAAGCCCATTTGCAGCACCAGCCCGACGCCGACATTTTCGTGGGAAGAGGCCCGGCGCAGCAATTCGACAATGTCGAACAGAAAGATCAGCCCCAGGAAGATGGCGAAGATCACCGCAAAACTGGCCAAAAAATTCCGACCGATATAGAGCGATAGTATGAGGGATATTCGCAAAGCGCCGGCCCCTCAAGCAGCCGCTGCCGGCTCGGGCAATTTGCCCCGCCGTGCAAACAGGCGCGGGCCCGGCTGCAAAATCAGCAACAGGAACGCCAGCAATGCAGGCCCGGCGGCGGCGGCATAGATCGCCGGTATCAGGCTGAGATTTTTGGCGGTCAGGTTAACAAGGCTGAGATCCAGCACCTGCAGCCCCACAAACACGGCGGACGCGCCGATCATTTTGGCCAATTGCCCGCGCCTGGAAAAGCCGCCGAACATGACGAATAAATAGGCGATAAGCGCAAAGCCGAGGGCGTTGACCGGCAGCGCCATTCGTTGATGCGCCTCGGTGATGAATTTTCCATAATCCTTCGGGTTGCCCACATCCGATTTCTTCAGGTTTAGTAATTCCTCCACGGGGCGTTCGCGGGCTTCGCGGAAGCGCAGCTTGGGCTTGTTGACGGCGCCGCCGAGATCAAAGCTGTAGCGGTCAAAATACAGGATCGAAAGTTTGCCGGAATTGCTATCAATCACTTGGCGGCTGCCATCGAACATCAGGACACGGGCTCCCGACGGGGTCTGTACCATGGCGCCTCGCTCGGCGATGACCATGGCCGGCTTTTGCTTGTCGCGGCTGTCATGGACCAGCAATCCGCTAAGCTCGCTTTCGCCCGATCTTGCGCGGATATAAACCGTGATTTTGTCGGAGATCGAGTTGAACACGCCTTCGTTCAGCAAAACCTTGGATATCGAATAGCGGATGTCCCACTGCATTTCGCGAAACTTCTGATAGGATTTCGGCGTCGCCCACAGGGTCAGCGCATAGCCGAATAGCGTGAAGGCGAGGCCAAGCACGATCACCGGCTTGGCCAGCGCAAGCGGGCTCATCCCGGCGGCGCGGAGCACGGTAATTTCGCGGTCCGAGTTTAGGCGCCCATAGACAAACAACACCGCGATGAAAAAGGCGATGGGCACCACCTGAACCAGGAAATTCGGCAATTGCAGACCGGTCAAAATCAAAAACAGCTTGAGCGACAGGCCCCGGTTGATGATCGATTCCACCGCCTTGACCAAGACGAACAGCCACAGCAATCCGGTCATCACCAGGGACACGGTCGCCGTCGACCAGAAGAGCTGGCGGGCTATATAGCGCGATACTTCGTTCATGGGGCGCGATTATACTCACCAAACCAGAGACGAACAGACTATTTAGCTATTGGTAACAATATTTTATGGGCCGTGCGGGCGAATTCTGCGCCGCCCGGCGCAATCTTTACAGGCGGGCGAAATGATCCACCGATGCGTCCGCCGCGCCGTCGCCGCCGGCCATAATCCGCCCGGCCAGCGCCGGGCTCGCGGACAGGCGTTCCTGGCCATAGTGCCGGGCCGATAGGATTTTGCCTTCGAGAAACGCAATATCAGCGCCGTCTGCCTCCAAATCGGCGGCGGCGCTGGCGGCGGTCAAGGACAGCATCCAGCCGCCTAGAACATTGCCAAAGAGGGTGAGGTACGGGTGTGAGACAACCGCCACTTCATCACCGGGCCCTTGCTCCAAAAGCCAGTGCGTCGCCGCTTCCAAGGCTTGCAGGGCCTGGCTTTGAGCCGCCGCCGCCGCCGCCAGTGGACCGCTTCCGCCGCCGCTGATATCGGGGGCCGCCTTCATATCGCCGATCAGCGCCAGGATTGCCGCACCTTTGTCGCCGAATATTTTGCGGCCCACCAGATCGCCGGCCTGGATGCCGTTGGTGCCTTCATAGATGGCGGTTATGCGGGCATCGCGAAGATGCTGCGCGGCGCCGGTTTCCTCGATAAATCCGGCGCCGCCGTGAACCTGGATGCCAAGATTGGCAACCTCGATGGCGCCGTCGGTGACCCAGCCCTTGACGATCGGCGTCAACAGACCGAGCCGAGTATCGAACTTGGCGCGCACATCCGCATCCGGATGGCTCTTGGCAAGATCGGCGCAAAGGGCGGTGTAAAGGGCGATGGCGCGGTGTGCCTCGGTCAGGGATTTCATAGACAGAAGCATGCGTTTGACGTCGGGATGCTCGATAATCGCAACCGGTGCGCGGCCGCCATCGGCGGTCTTGCGCAATCCCTGAATGCGTTCCTGGGCGTAGGCCAGAGCCTGCTGATAGGCGCGCTCGCCAATGCCGACGCCTTGCACGCCGACCGTCAACCGGGACAGGTTCATCATCGTGAACATCGCCGCCAGCCCTTGGTGTTCACCGCCCACCAGATAGCCGATGGCGCCGTCATTATCGCCATAGGACATGACGCAAGTGGGGCTGGCATGGATGCCGAGCTTGTCTTCCAGCGATACGCAGCGGACATCGTTGCGGGCGCCCAGGCTGCCGTCTTCGTTGACCAGGAATTTGGGCACCAGGAATAGCGAGATGCCGGCCGAACCCGCCGGCGCGTCCGGCAGGCGGGCGAGCACCAGATGGATGATATTGCCGGTCCAGTCATGTTCGCCGCCGGTGATGAATATCTTTTGTCCAGCTACGCGGTACTGATCGCCGTCGGGCACCGCGCGCGTCGTCAGGCGGCCGAGATCAGAACCCGCCTGCGGCTCGGTCAGCTCCATGGTGCCGGTCCATTCGCCGGAGATCAGGCGGCGCAAATAAACTTCCTTTTGCTCGTCCGAGCCGGATTTCTCCAACAGCTCGATGGCGGAATATCCCAGTAGCGGTATCAATCCAAACGCCATGTTGGCCGAGGTCCACAGCTCAAACGCGGCAAACGCGACCAGGCTTGGCAGCCCCTGGCCGCCATATTCCCGGGCGGCCAGCATGCCGGTCCATCCGGCCTCGGCAAGCTTGCCAAAGGCGTCCTTGAAGCCGTCCGGCGTGCGCACAACACCATTTTCGAGCTGGCATCCGGCGAGATCACCGGGCCGGTTCAAGGGCGCCAGGATGTCTGATGCAAAGCGCCCGGCCTCGCCCAGAATGGCGCTGGCCACGTCGCCGGTCACATCCTCGAACCCCGGCAGCGCCGCCAGGCTGGCGTTCTTAAGACCGGCATCGGTCAGGCAAAGCGCCGACAATTCGCGCATGGTGTATTCGATGTCGTTGAGCGGTGGCGTGTATTCTGACATGGCTTCTATTCTGTAAATTCCTGGTTAAATACGGTGGCGGGCAACGCCCGATCCGACCGGTTCCTATATATATCGGTTTGTTACCTGTTGTTACAATTTATTCCAATTCAGACATCAGCCATTTACACAGTTTGGCTATGATAGCTTTCATTCCAATTCGGAATGCAATCACTCCCCCGGTGATTGTTTCGGTCCGGTGACACCCCAGGACCGAGGGTCCGCTTCCCCGACACCACACGCGGACCATCTATTAGACGTGAAGCCTCCCTGTAAACTCGCCGGGCTCCCAAAAGGAGCCCGGCGCTCCCTTTTAGGTCATGGCCTAGGAGGCATCGAATTCGAATATCTTGCCCGGGTTCATGATGTTGTCGGGATCGAAGGCGCGCTTGATGACGCGCATCATCTCTAATTCCATGGGGTTTGCGTAGTGGTCAAGCTCGTCCCGTTTGACCAGCCCGATGCCGTGTTCGGCGCTGATCGAGCCCCGCATGGTGATGACGATGTCATGGACAATGGTGTTGAAATCGCCCCAGCGGCCGATGAAGGCCTGTTTGTCCATGCCCTCGGGCTGGGTCAGGTTGAAGTGGATGTTGCCGTCGCCCATATGGCCGAAGGCGCAAACCCGGATGCCCGGCATTTCCGCTTGCACCGCATGGCTGGCCCGGGCAACGAACGCGCAGGCGCTGGCGACCGGCACCGACACGTCGTGTTTGATGGAGCCGCCTTCGCGGCTCTGGGCGGCCGGGATTTCTTCGCGCAGCTTCCATAGGGCGGCGCACTGCGCCTCGCTTTCACCGAACACCGCGTCCGCGATTTCGCCCGCCTCCAGGGCATCGCCGAGGGCGGCTTCGATATCGCCGCGCAGATTGTCGCCGGCACGGGGCGAGGTCAGTTCCAGCAATACGTACCAATGATGGCGCTCTTGAAAGGGATCGGTGCTGCCGGGAATATGGCGAACCACCAAGTCCATGCCGATCTCGGCGATCATCTCGAACGCGGTCAGCCGGTCACCGCAGGCGGCGCGCACCCGGTCGAACAGGGCCAGGACATTGTCCAATTCGCTCAAACCCGCCATCACCGTGACCTTGGCCCGGGGCAGAGGGTAAAGTTTGACCACCGCTTTGGTGATGATGCCGAGGGTGCCTTCGGCACCGATGAACAGATGCTTCAGATCATAGCCGGTATTGTCTTTGCGCAAGGCGCCCATGCCGCTCCAGACGCGGCCATCGGCGAGCACCACTTCCAGACCCAAAACCAGATCGCGGGCGTTGCCGTAGCGCAGCACGCCGACACCGCCGGCGTTGGTGGAGAGATTGCCCCCGATGCGGCAGCTTCCCTCGGCGCCGAGGCTTAAGGGGAACAGGCAGTCTTGCGCTTCGGCGGCATCTTGGATATCGGCCAGGATGCAGCCTGCCTCGACCGTCATGGTGTGGTTGAGCGCATCCACTTCGATGATTTTGTTCAGCCGTTCGGTGCTGATGATGACGCCGCCATCGGCGACGCCGCCGCCGACCAGCCCGGTATTGCCGCCCATGGCGACCATGGTTACCTTAGCGGCGGCGCACAGCTTGACGATTTCGGCCAGGGTTTCGGTATCGGCGGGGCGCACCACCGCGTCGCAACGGCTGTCCATCAGCCCGCGCTCTTCCGCTTCATAGGGCGCGCGGTCGGCCGGCTGGGTCAAAACGCCGCCGCCGCCGGCGATGGCGGTCAGCTTATCGGCAAATTCATTGGATAGGGGCATATTGGTCTAATACAGCACCGAAAAGCGGTTGGCTATTGCCGATTTGCGGCGCGCCGGAGGCGGTCGTTGATGGCCCGCCCGAGGCCGGTCTCGGGGATCGCCATCACGGCGATGGCGGCCACGCCGGGCGCATCCAGTTGGCGCAAGTAAGCGAACAGATTGGCCGCCGCCTCGATCAGATCGCCGGAGCTGCTCAAATTGAGGGCGACCTCCGGAGCGCCGGCGCCGAACCCCAGCAACACCTCATCAGCTTCGGCGGCGGCGGCGTTCAGGCGCAGCCGGGCGTTGGTGGCGTAATGGCGGCTCAGCATGCCCGGCGACTTGATGGCGCCATCATCGGGCGCCAGCACCGGCGCGCCGAGCAGCCCGGCGAGGTCTTCGCCGGCGATGCCGCCCGGGCGCAGCAATGCCGGGCCTCGGCCGGTCAAATCGATGATTGTGGATTCGAGGCCGATGCGGCACGCCCCGCCATCGACGATACAAGCGATGCCGCGCCTGAAGGAGGCCGCCACATGGGCCGCCGTGGTCGGGCTGACGGCGCCGGATGGATTGGCCGACGGCGCCGCGATGGCGAGGCCGGAGCGGGCCAGCAGGGCCCCGGCGATTGCCTGATCGGGAACCCGGAGCGCAACCGTATCCAGCCCGGCGCTGACCAGGCTGGAAAGTTTTGCATCGGGGCTGCGCGGCAAAACAACGGTGAGCGCGCCCGGCCAAAACGCGTGCGCCAGGGTTTCTGCCGCGTCGTTCCAGACGCAGAATTGCTTGGCATGGGCGGCATCCCGGACATGCACGATCAAGGGGTTGAAGCTGGGCCGGCCTTTAATCTGAAAAATTTGCGCGACTGCTTGGTCGCCGGCGGCATCGGCGCCGAGGCCATAAACCGTCTCGGTGGGAAAGGCGACCAGCGCACCGGCGCGCAAGGCGTTTGCGGCCTGTTCCAGACCCGCATCATCGGGCTTCACGATTGGCGTTGTCATGACCTAGGTCGCCGGGCATCCCAAGGCAATGAAGTGGGGATTGAGGATATCGTCCTTGCCGTACAACAGCTCGATCCCGTCCAGGGATTTGACGCTGCCGCCGGCCGCCGTCAGCACCGCGTGGGCGGCGGCGGTGTCCCATTCGGAGGTGCCCGCCAGGCGCGGATAAATATCCGCCTCGCCGGACGCGATCAGGCAGAATTTGAGCGATGAGCCGCTTTGAATTTTGCCCTTCACGTTATAGGCGGCGAGGAAATCGTCCTCGGCGCCCCGGTGCGAGCGCGACGTGACCGCGACCATGCCGTCGGCGGCTGGGGCGCGGGCCAGAATCGCGTGCGCCGGCGTGCCCTTGCTTTCGGCGAAGGCGCCGGGCGCCCCGCCCCAATACATCTGATCCTTGGCTGGCGCATAGACGACGCCGAATTTGGACATGCCGTTTTCCACCAGGGCGATATTGACGGTGAACTCATCAAGCCGTTTGACGAATTCCTTGGTGCCGTCGAGGGCATCCACCAGCCAGAAAAGGCCGCCCGAAATATCGGCGCGTTCGCCGGCGGCATAAATCTCCTCGCCGATAAATGGAATGTCGGGGGTCAACTGGGCCAGCGAGCGCTGGATATGCGCTTCGGATTTCTCGTCGGCCTCGGTCACCGGCGTGCGGTCTTCCTTGGCGCGGACGGCAAACTCCGAATTGTAGATTTCCATGATGATGGCGCCCGCCTCGCGGGCGACGCGGCGCACCGCTTCGATCAAATCGGGGGTCATTTCGTATTCGTTCATCTTAGGCGGCCCTTATTTTTGCACATGGATGTCGTTCGAAGGCGTCTTGCCGCCGATCAGCACAAAGGCGATCTGGCAAGGTTCGTCCGAGCGGTTGGCCCAGCCGTGCCAGGTGGCGCGCTGTACCAGAACGTCGCCGGTATGCATGGTCACCTCGTCATCGCCGTCCAGCTCCATGACGCATTCGCCGGACAATACAATGGCGTAATCGATGGTGTCGGTGCGGTGCATATAGGCGTCCTTGCCGGGCATCAATTCGATGATGCGAAAGATCGAGCCGCGCTCCGGCGGTTCGATATCGAGGGTCGCATAGGCCGGATCATCGCCGCCTTCGATCTCGGCGGGGGTGTCTTCGGTCATCCAAAGAACGCTGTTCAAATTGCCGGAACGCAATGTCTCGACGTTGTCCATGACGCCGTCGAAGCTGACGATTGCCTTGCCGCCGGCATCATGGTCGGTGACGATACGGCGGATATTGATCGCCATAATATTAGCCCTCCCGGGTGGGTGATCGGTGATTTCAGGCGGAGACTGTTAGCAGATAAGCCGGGCCATTGCAGCCCTTATGACGGGGTCCAGAATTCCTCGGCGCCGTCCATCTCATCCGACGAAACCCCTTCGGTCACATAGCGCCACGCCTGCACGGCGTCGGACCAATGGTCATCGGGGAGCCCCGCCTTGCGCTTCAAATGGGTGAAGAATTCTTGGCGTTCGGGCAGTTGCTCCCAAACCACCGGCAGGAAGACGCCGCGCTTGCCCTGGTCCTGCAACACAACCCCGTCGCGGCCCGGGCGCAACTGCGACACCAGATCGGCCTCGGAGTTAAATTGCATCGGCACTTGCGGGCTCAAGACCGAAATATGCATGGTAATGTCGTGCTCGGTCAGCTCGGTGGCGACGAGCGGCTTGAAACGGGGATCGCGGAACGCGGCGCGCCCGGAATTTTCGGCGGCGTCGGTGATCAAGGGCCGGTGCGCCTGGATCGAGCCGATGCAGCCGCGCAGATTGCCGTCCTTGTTGAGGGTGACAAAACAGGCGCCGTTGGCGTGCAGGGGTTCGGCGAAATCCTTCATATCCAGGCGCATCTGCTTTTGGGCGCCGAGATGGTTGAGAATGGTCGCCGCACCTAATTTCAAAAGGCTGGCGCCGTGCGCATCCAGCAGCAATCGGGTCTGACCGCCGAACTGGTCTTCCGTCTCCCCAGGCGCGCCGCCCTCGGTAAACAGCCAGGAGCCGTAGCCCACCACCTTGTCCTTGCCGCCCGCCGTGTCGCCGGAGTTGCGCACGTCCAGGGTCTGAACCTGCATCCCCGTTTGCCGGGCGAGGCTCAACAATGGCCGGATCGAATGGCGCCCGCAGGCCGCCTCATCGCCGAGCCCAAGCCCGTCCAGCCGCTCGATGGCGCGCCGCGCCTCATCGTCGCTTTTCTGCGCTTCGGCGTAAGGCAGGTAGTGGCTCAAATCGGACGAAATCAGGATCAGGGTTTCCGGCCCGCCCCAAAGGGCGTCCAGAACCTCGGCGACTTCTTCCGAGGACGCCTGGCCGACGATCAGCGGCACGATGGAGAATTTCTCCAGCGTCACCTGCAAAAACGGCAGATGCACTTCCAGGGCATGATCATCTTTATGGGTATCATCAAAAACGCTGACCTGGGGCAGGGCCTGAATTTGCCGCGCCGCTGCCTGATCAACCGGAACATTGCCGAGCGGCGTCGCAAAACTGTCCGCCGACGGCAAGGCGAGGCCGCGCACCGCCACCCGATGGCAGGGGCCCAGGATCACAACCCGGCGGATGATGTTGCGCGCCGGGGCCAGGGCGTTATAGGCGGCCGCCGCGGTCAGCCCGGAATAGACATAGCCGGCGTGGGGCGCGATGAGAGCCTTTGGCGGCGCACCGTCGGTGACGCCAATCTCGGTCTTCGCCCGCTCCAGATACTGGCGCACCGAGGCTTCCAGCTCGGCCCGCTCAACCGGATAGAACGTCCCCGCCACGGCGGGCGGGCGGACGTTGGAATTGGCGAAAGTTCGTGCGGTTACCAGGGCCATAATTTCATCTTAAGGACCCGCTGCGTTGCCGTCCATGCTATAGTCCCGCCATGGACGCGGAAGTTTATCCCGGCGCGCACCCAGGGCGCTATTTTCACACCCTCGACGATGGCCGGGTGCAGTGCGATGTCTGCCCGCGCTTTTGCAAATTGCGCGACGGCCAGCGCGGCCTTTGTTTCGTCCGCGCCGCTGTCGATGGGGCCATGGTGCTGACCACCTATGGCCGCTCGTCGGGCTTCTGTATCGATCCGGTGGAGAAAAAGCCCCTGGATCATTTCCTGCCCGGAACGCCGATCCTCAGTTTCGGCACGGCTGGCTGCAACCTCACCTGCAAGTTCTGCCAAAACTGGGATATCTCCAAATCCCGCCAGTTTGACCGGTTGCAGGATCAGGCCACGCCGGAGATGATCGCCGAGGCGGCGCAAATCACCAAATGCAAAAGTGTCGCCTTCACATACAACGATCCGGTGATATTCCTGGAATACGCCGTCGACGTGGCCGAGGCCTGCCACGCGCGCGGCATCAAGACGGTGGCAGTAACGGCGGGCTATATCACGGAAGAGCCGCGCGCCGAGTTTTTCCAGCACATGGACGCCGCCAATGTGGATCTGAAGGGTTTTACCGAAAGATTCTACCACGAGCTTTGCACATCCAGCCTGGCATCGGTGCTGGAAACGCTGAAGTATTTAAAGCACGAAACCGATGTGTGGTTCGAGATCACCACGCTGCTGATCCCCGGGCAAAACGATTCGGACGCCGAATTGCATGAAGAATGCGCCTGGATCGCCGAACATCTGGGCAATGACGTGCCCTTGCATTTCTCCGCCTTTCATCCCGATTGGAAAATGCGCGATATCGAGAATACGCCGGCGGACACCTTGCGCCGGGCGCGGGCCATCGCCCTCGAATACGGGCTCCGCTATGTCTATGTGGGCAACGTGCACGATGTGGATTCATCGAGCACCTATTGCCATGATTGCGGCGAGGTGCTGATCGGGCGCGACTGGTACCAGCTATCCACCTGGAACCTGACCGAAACCGGCGCCTGCACATCCTGCGGTACCCAATGCGCCGGTATCTTCGATGGCCCGCCCGGCACCTGGGGCCGGCAACGGAAACCCCTGCGCCTCCGCGCCAAAGCCTAGTCGGGATCGCCCACTAAAAGTAAACCGTCACCGTTTTAAATCCGAACATTGCCATCCTCCCATCATTATCTAGAATAGGTGCAAAAGTTACTGCCCCCAGGGGAGAATCAGGGGAGGATCATGGCGGATCGCGAGGTTCAACGTAGGCTTGCGGCGGTGCTTGCCGCCGACGTGGCCGGATATACGCGCCTGATGGAAGAGGATTCCGAAGGCACCGTAGCCGCCTGGCAGGATGCCCGCGAAGAGGTGATCAAACCCGGTGTCGCCGATCATTCCGGCAAAATCGTCAAGCTCACCGGCGACGGCTTCTTAGTTGAATTTCCCACCGTGCAGGACGCCGTCAATTGCGCCATCGCCATGCAATTGGGCTTGGCGTCCAGTTCCCTCGAATTTCGCATGGGCGTCAATCTCGGTGACATCATCGACGATGGCGAGGATATTCACGGCGAAGGCGTCAACGTCGCCGCCCGTATCGAGGCTTTGGCCGATCCCGGCGGCATTTCCATATCGGCCAGCGTCTTTGAGCAGGTGCGCAACCGCATCGAAGCCGGCTTTGAGGACCGCGGCGAGCACCAAGTCAAGAACGTCTCCCAGCCGGTGCGGGTTTATGGGATTACACCGCCGAGCGCGGCGGAGGATGACGCTTCCATGCTGGGGGCGGTGGCGCCGGCCCTTCCCGACAGGCCGTCCATAGCCGTTTTGCCGTTCACCAATATGAGCGGTGATGGGGAGCAGGAATATTTCTCGGACGGCATCACCGAAGATTTGATCACCGATATTTCCAAAGTATCCGGATTGTTCGTTATCGCCCGCAATTCCACCTTCGCCTATAAGGGCCGGTCACCGGACATCCGTGATGTGGCCAGGGAATTGGGCGTGCGCTACGTGCTCGAAGGCAGCGTGCGCAAGGCCGGCGGCCGGGTGCGCATCAACGCCCAGTTGATCGAGGCGGACACCGGCGGGCACATCTGGGCGGACCGCTACGACGGCGATTTGGAAGATATCTTCACGTTGCAGGATGAGATCACCGCCAAGATCGTCGCCGCGCTTGAAGTCAATCTGACCGCGTCCGAGGAGAAACAGGCGGCGCGCGCCGTGACCGCGAATGTGGAGGCCTATGACGTATTCCTCAGGGGCCGGACTCTATCCAACGCATTTTCAGCGGAAAACACTGCCGAGGCCATGAAGTATTTTGAAGCGGCTATCGCCTTGGACCCGAATTTCGCCGCTGCTTATGCCAATCTGGCCCGCGTTCAAATATCTTCGTGGATTTTAACGTGGGATTCCGGTGTCCTGAGTAAGGCTGAAGCGCAGGACTTGGCATTGGCAACCGCAATGAAGGCCGTGGAACTGGACGGTAATCTGGCCGTTGCCCATTCGAAGCTGGGATGGGTCAACCTGTTTTGCCTCGAACATGAAGCGGCGATCGCCAATTTCGAGCGCGCCATGGAACTGGATCCTAACGATGCAGAAAATTGCGGCTATTTTGCCCAGACCTTGAATTTTTGCGGGGAGCCGGAGAGGGCCTTGGAATTGATCGAGAATGCCATGCGGCTCGACCCCCACTATCCGCCAAATTTTGAATCTATTGTTGCGCACGCCCACCAATTGTCCGAACGATACGGCGATGCGGTCGAATATTTTATCGCGTCCATAAAGCATGCCCCAAGTTTTCCGGTTCCGCACGCTCATTTGGTAATTACCTATGCGCAAATGGGCAAGCGGGATCAGGCATTGGCGGAAACAGAGGAATTGTTGAGAATATTACCCCATGCGACGACGCATACAATTTTGCGTTTTTTACCATACAAGGACCGCGATTTTCGAAATTTCTGCGCCGATACCTTGCGCAAATTCGGCGTTCCCGACTGATGCCGGCCGGCGAATTCAGCGAATTACCGTGAGGCTGAAATTGCCCCCCATACCCCTTGCATCATTCTCATTTTGTACTATTTAGAAGAGGTGATGACGCGCATTCTTCTAACCGGAATTAGAGAGGATAATCGCGCGATTTGGTGGGTTGCCAATGGCGTCGGTGGCGCCAATTAACCCGCCTTAGCCGTGCCGTTTTGCAAGGATCAAATGTCCAAAAATGATAACAAATGCTAATAAATGATAATAATGTCTATAGGTTTTTGCGTGTTGCATGTCGCATCACAAGTACCGCCCGCTGGGACAGGCCGGGCCCTTTACCCATGGCCAATGTATGCTAAACGGATCGCTTGCCCAGGCGACCGGATCAGGCGTTAGTCAACTGCCATGAAAAAAAGCTGGATAACATTCGCGGCCAAGCTGGCCGTTTCGGGCGGGCTGTTGTGGTTTTTGGCCGCCAATTTCGATATCGGCGCGTCGGCGGCCAGACTGCGCGACGTGGATATCGGCTATTTGCTGGTAGCGGCGGGCGTGTTCGTGGCGATTCTGGCCAACAACACGCTGCGCTGGCGCACCGTGATGCGCGCTATCGATGCGGTTTTGCCTCTCTGGCAGAGCGTTCAAATTCTCTATATCGGCGTCTTTTTCAATCAGACCCTGCCGTCGTCGGTGGGCGGCGATGCGGTGCGCATGATCTTGGCCCGTAAACATGGCCTTACCCTGCAAGGCGCCGTCAACGGAGTCATGCTGGAAAGGGTCGTCAATGTCTTCGGGCTGATCCTCTTGGTGGTCGCGACGCAACCGTTCCTGCTGGCCCGCATCGCCGACAATCCGGCGAAATTCGTGTTTCCGGCCCTGGCCGCGGTGGCCGTTGCCGGGATTGTGTTTCTGATGCTGCTCGACCGCGTCCCGGAACGGTACAGGCGCTGGGCGCTGGTGCGCGGCGCCGCCAATTTGGCCGGTGATACCAGGCGCCTGTTCCTGGCGCCGGTGCGGGCATTGGCGGCGGTCGGGTTCGGCATCCTCGGCATGGTCCTGTTGTCGCTCATGGTTTATTTTTTGGCGCAGTCGCTGGGTATCGGCGTCAGTCCCATCGATTGCCTGGTGCTGGTGCCGCCGGTGATGCTAATTGCCTCCATTCCCATCTCCATCGCCGGCTGGGGGTTGCGCGAAACGGCCATGGTCGCCGCCTTTGGCTTTGTCGGCGTTGCCGAGGGCGATGCTTTTGTGCTGTCGCTGCTGTTCGGCCTTGCCGGTATTGTCGCGGCGTTGCCGGGCGGGCTGATCTGGCTGTTGGGCGGCTATCGGCGGGAGGCGGCGGATGCGGACTGATCCTACGCAAGTGATTTGTGCTTTCAATTGGGCGCGCCGGGGTTACAGTTCCGCAACGATCATCTGGACCCAGAAACGAACGAGGTTTTCATGAAAATTTCCTTTGCCAAGCCGGCCTTGCCGGGAGCCGGAACCGCCGTCGTCGCCGCGTACCTCAAGGGCGTGCTGAGCCCAACGGCCGCAAAGCTGGATGCCAAAACCGGCGGCGCCATCAAGCGGGCCATTCGCGCCAGCCGTTTCGAGGGCAATAAGGGCCAGAGCCTGAACCTGATCGCGCCGCCGGGCACGCGCCTGGAACGGATCATGGTGGTCGGGCTCGGCAAAGGCTCGGACGTGACCGATCTGGACATGCAGAAGCTGGGCGGCGCCATCTATGCCGGCACGCGGCGGGTCAAAAGCGGCAAGGTCGCGGTAGCGGTGGACCCGGTGCCCGATGCGAAAATGACGGCCGCCGAAATGGCGGCGCAGATGGCCTTTGGCGCGCGCCTCCGCTCCTACCGGTTCGACAAATACCGGACCAAGGAAAAGGCGGCCGACAAGCCGTCGCTGAACGCGCTCACCATTCAATGCGGGCGCTTCGCTGACGCCAGGCGGGCCTATGCGTCTTTGGGCAAAATCGCCGACGGCGTCTTCTTCACCCGCGATCTGGTGTCCGAGCCGGCCAATATCATATATCCCGACACCCTCGCCAAACAGGCCAAGACGTTGGAGAAGCTGGGCGTCAAGGTGGAGGTGCTGAGCGAGGCCGCCATGCGCCGCCTCGGCATGGGCGCGCTCCTCGGCGTCGGCCAGGGCAGCGACCGGGATTCCAAAATGGTGGTCATGCAATGGAACGGCGCGACCCGGGGCAAGGGCAAAGCCGATGCGCCCATCGCTTTCATCGGCAAGGGCGTCACCTTCGATACCGGCGGCATCTCGATCAAGCCGGCGGCGGGCATGGAAGACATGAAGTGGGACATGGGCGGCTCCGGCGTGGTCATCGGATTGATGAAGGCGCTTGCCGGACGCAAAGCCAAAGTAAACGTGGTCGGCGTTGTCGGGCTGGTGGAAAACATGCCGGGATCCAAGGCACAGCGGCCCGGCGATATCGTCACCTCCATGTCGGGTCAGACCATCGAGGTTTTGAACACCGACGCCGAGGGCCGGCTGGTTCTGGCCGACGCGCTCTGGTACTGCAAGGAGCGCTTCAAGCCCAAATTCATGATCAACCTGGCGACCCTTACCGGCGCCATTATTGTCTCGCTGGGCAGTGAGCATGCCGGCCTGTTTTCCAACAACGACCGATTGTGCGAGCGGCTGAGCAAGGCCGGCGAGGCGGTTGGCGAGCTGGTCTGGCGGCTGCCCATGAGCGATGCCTACGACAAGATGATCAATTCCGACGCCGCCGACATGAAAAATATCGGTGGCCGCGGCGCCGGCTCGATCACCGCCGCCCAGTTCCTGAAGCGCTTTGTCGGCGATACCCCCTGGGTGCATATCGACATCGCCGGCGTCACCTGGTCGAAGGGCGATAAGCCAACGGTGCCGAAGGGCGGCACGGCGTTCGGCGTCCGCCTTTTGGAACGGCTGGTTGCCGATCATTACGAAGCGAAGTAACTGGGGCCGATGACCGACGTCGCGTTCTATCATTTGCAGCGCTCGCCCCTGGCGGCGGTGTTGCCGGCGTTGTTACAGCGAACGTTGGGGCTGGGAAAGAAAGGGCTGGTGGTGACCGGCTCGGAAGAACGATGCGAAGATTTGAACGCGCTTCTTTGGACGCAAAACCCGAACGGCTGGCTGCCCCACGGCAGCGCCCGTGACGGCTCGGCCGAAGCCCAGCCTGTCTGGCTGACCAACCGGGACGAAAATCCCAACGGCGCCGAGTTCGTGTTCCTCACCGACGGCGCCGAGGTGACCGATTTGGGCGCCTTCGAGCGCGGTTTCGATCTCTTTGACGGCAACGACGAAGCCGCCCTCGAAGCCGCCCGGGGCCGTTGGCGGGGGCTCAAAGACAGCGGCCACACGCTCACATACTGGCAACAAAACGAAGCCGGTAAGTGGCAGGAGAAATCCGCCTAGCCAGGCTTCATTGCGGACAGGCGTTTGCTTCGCGGCTTTTGGTTACGCGGCCGCGCAAACGCTCGCCGGCGCCCGGGTTTTTTAAGGAAAAGCGCGCGGTCTCCGGCGCCGGGCCGAGGGCCGAGAGGGCCATCGTCCAGGCATTGCAGGCCTTGGCCGTATCGCCCTTGGCCTTATATATGGCGGCGATATTGTCGTGCTGGATGGCGATGCCGGCCGCATTGTCCAACTTGGTCTCCAGCGCCAGCGATTGCCGGTGCAGCGCCAGGGCGCGGTCCAGATTGCCGGCGTTCATCTGCACCCGGGCGAGCCGGCGCAGCTGGTTCGAACGGCTGGCGCTCTTAAGACGGGTCTCGGGCTTGGGCAGCCCGGCGGCGGGCGCTGTCGGCGCGGCGGGCTCGACGATGGCCGAATATTGCGGCGGCGGCACCAACGGATTGGGCCCCGTGGTCAGCAGCATCACCAGCGCGCCGATGATGAAAACCATGAAGATGATCCAAACCAGATTGTTCTTGAAGGATTTCATGGCGCTCCCGGTCTGGCGGTCTCAATTCTGGTTACGGGTCATTGGCTTCGAACTTCATGATCCTGACGGCGATCGGCACCAGGCCGATAATAAAGAAAAAACGGATTAACTGATGGCTGACGATAAACGCAATATCCGCTCCGAGGCCAAACCCGACGATGGTCATTTCGGCAAAGCCGCCCGGCGCGAATGCCAGAATAAGCGCCAACGCCGGAATTTCCGAGACGAAAGTGGCCAGCCAGGCGAAAAAGACTGCCAGCCCCATCATCATATAGGCCGCGATGACCGCATGCACCAGCTGGACGCCGACGGTTTTGAGCTGAATATTTTTGAAGGTGGCGCCGATGCGGGCGCCGATTACCAACTGGGCAAAGGCGACCAGCCCATCGGGAATTTGCCAGCTGCCGACGCCGGCGACCGATAAAAATCCAATCAGGATCATCGGGCCCAGCAGCAGCGGCACCGGCACACGCAGACGCCGCGCCAGCAGAGCCCCGGCGATGGCGAGGGCCAGAATGACCGGGAAATCAATGAGCGCCATATCGGCGAAGGTGGCGCCCGTGCCGACCGTGCCGGTGGGCTCGTAACCGGCCAGGAATCGAAAGGCCATCGGGAAGGTGATGACCGTGAGCACCATGCGGATCGATTGGATCATCGATATCAGCCGCTCATCGCCGCCATAGTGACGGCCCATGAGGGCCATCGGAATCATGCCGCCGGGGTTGGCCGAAAAATAGGCGGTCACCGGATCGTGCCCGGCGAAGGTGCGAAAATAGGCCATGACGATGGCCGTGGTGATGATTACGCTGATCAGCAGGGCCACTATGCTGGGCAGCCACTTGAGGATTTGCTCGGCAAAGTCCGGCGAGATGGTGGTCCCGAAGAAGACACCGAGCACGCCGATCATCAATGAGCGCGGCCATTCCGGCATCCAGATATTGAGGCCGGAGAGAGCCGCGATGGTGACCCCAAACAACGGGCCCAGCATCCAGGGCAGGGGCAGGCGCAGCCAGCCAAATATAAGGGCGCCGGCCAGCGCGATGCCCAGCGTTAGCGCCAGTTCCCACTTGTGCTGGCGCACTTCATTTATATGGAACGATAGTTTCGCCAAGGGGCCGGACCGGACCCTAGGGTCCAGACTCATTCAAATCCAGTAACAGATTAGGGCCGCGAGACACAGAGCGGCAAGGAAGTTGTTTGCATTTTTGTCGTACCGGGTGGCGATGCGGCGAAAGTCTTTGAGACGCCC
>Ga0114993_10001666_pt1 | contig 25311 bp, 19 predicted proteins | sample ArcticOcean_MG_C_FD_87042 | JGI IMG/M metagenome (GOLD analysis project Ga0114993, IMG submission 87042) | Marine microbial communities from western Arctic Ocean - ArcticOcean_MG_CB2_150 | ecosystem: Environmental > Aquatic > Marine > Oceanic | place: Arctic Ocean: Canada Basin | collected...
ACCCTTTAACAATTCCAGCCGCGGGGTCTTGTTGGTGTTGGTAGCTGTGTTTAGCGAAGCGTGAAACGAGGACACATCCTCCGCGGGCACCATGTCCCCGCCAATCCGGATTTCCTCACGCGTGGTCGGCGCGCCTTTCATGATCTCGCCCTCCTTGGTGTTGAGGTCGAGCATCTTTGTGATGGCAAAGTACCCCAGCGCACCGAGCGCGGCCAGCAACACCACCTTTTCCAAGTGATCGAGAAGGCCCTTCGCCTTCTCCAGATATGGCATCAGCTTTTCCATGCCCGCCGGCTAAAAGCCATCGTCCTCCACCTCCTCGGGCTCCCGACCATCCGCGTGCTTGATCCGGCTGCGAATGATGTCCAGATGCAACTCCACCCGCAAAAGCCGTTCCGCAATCGCCGTCTTGGCCGATTTGCTGGCCAAGCCCGAGTCCGCCAACGCATCAATAGATGCCTCCGGCAAAATCGCTGCCTCGTCTTTGCCATCGCTCTTGTTGTCGATACCGCCGAGCATAGCTCCACCACCGACGCCTCCAGGTAATCCTCCGCCCCCACCGGGATCTCCCCCAAATCCCCCAAATCCACCAAATCCACCAGGCCCGCCCGCGCCATCACCACCGCGATTGCCACCTTTTTTACCCGCTTCCTTGGCGGCGGAAAGGGACTGGATTTTCATGTTGCGCGTCAAATAAATTCCCTTGCCGGCTGCCGGATAGGTCGCAATGCGCCACAGCACTTGGGCCAGCCCCTCGGGATAGCAGACAAAAGTGACCCGATAAGGGTAGCCCTCCAACGACTCCTCCTCGTTGGTATAGTGCTTGAGATCATCGAGATATGCCTGGGAAGAACCGGTGAGCCCCTTGTCCTCGTTCCTAACCATGCGAACGCGCTGGATGCTCTTGAGTTCCAGAATGCCGCTTTCAAGAAAAATCCCCGAGATGTTCCGCACATCATGCAGCGCTAAGGCCAGACCCTCGATTTGGTCAGCTGGCAAAATCGTGTTCGTCTGGAAATGCCCAAACGAAAAATGATATTTCCGGTTCGTCTGGCCCGCCCCCATCGTGGTGTTCTGCAACTTCACCCTGTTTAACGTGGCCATCTTGTTGAGATCATTGATCTTGATATTCAGATGCCGCAAAAAATCTCCCTCGTAAGTAGCGTTCACGTCGAACATCAAAACCCCCTTGGCGGTGCTGAAGAATTCGCCAATCCGGGCCAAGTTCTCATCCGCCTGTTCCACATTCTCGGGCACCGGCTTGAAGTCCATGGGGATGTCCGTCACAAACGTTCCCTGCGCAGCGGCGAACTCGCCTTCGGCTTTTTTCTGCGCCTCCTCTTGGCCGGTGCTAAACTGCATGGCCCCCACCAGCGCGCCCACGCTCATCAACAAAAACACCAGCGCCAGCCAGTGACGACGCAAGCCATAAAGTATGCTTTGGACAATTGGATTGTTCATATTAAAACTCCTTTTTGCTTCCTTTGGTTTCCGGTTCCCCCGTCTCGGCTGGCTCACCCTCAGCCGCGCCGCCAGCCAGTCGACCGGCTCCGCCAAGGTCGTTCAGAAGCAGCGGTTCCTGCAGCTTTACCTTGACCGAGAAATCAAAAAACATCGCCTCCGTCGCCACGTCCAACATGCCCTCCCCCAAGATGGAACCCTCCTCCGTCTCTGGGTCGCCGCCAAAATATTCGTGGGTGTTGATGGTCTTCACCACCATGACCGCAAAATCTCGGTTGGCGATCGTATAATAAGGTTTAAGGTTGATCGCGCGAATTTTAAGCGTCAACTCGCTGATTTCCTGCGGCCCCTCCTCGTCATCGCCCGTGACCACCGTCGGGATCATGCTGCGCACCCAAAGCGTGGTGGGCACCGCCATGCTGATGGAACAACCGGGCACTTTCTGGTTGAATGCTTTCAGCAAATCCACGTACTCCGGCCAGTCCTTCCGCGCAATGGAAGGATCCTTCCAGATTTCCAAGTACTTGAGATCCTTTAACACCGTCAACAGCGCCAAGACCGGCTCGCGTACAGAGTCGCGCCGCACGCCCGGTCCCACGAGCCCCACATAAATCACCTTGCCCGAATCCGGATCCAGCGCGTAACTGCCGCCCAACTCCACCACCTTGTCCAGGGCCATGGCGATGTCCCCCACCAAGTCCGGATTCACCTGCTGCCCCGCGCCGCGCGGGTTGTCGATCATGAACTCACCCGGCACCGACTTGAGATTATACGCCATGTTGGCGGGCAACCCGGCGAAGACCACGCGCGTGGTCTCGTTCATCACCCGGCCATTGTGCAGCTCCACCCAGTCGGAGCCACGCAGTCGTACGTAAAACACAGCCTCACTCCCCACCGCCTCCAGTCCCATGGGCCAGTTCGTCGGCGCACCGACAAACCGCACCGAGTCGCTGTTTTTTAATCCATGCCCGGGCCAGACGATGACTTGGGCGGCCAAGTCCACCTGTGGTTTGGGGCGCTTGGCCTTGGGCGCGCCCTCTCCATCCGGAGCCGGCTCGGCCATGTCAGCCGCGTCGGTCGGCTCAATCCCAAACTGGCCCGCGACACCCGGGTTGGCAAACCGCACCCGGCTCTCCGGTTTTAACCCGGGATCGGTGTACAGTTGAATCGCCTCGGGCCGGCCGGGATCAGTTTTGACGTAAAAGAGTGCCTCCTCGCGAAAGGCTCGCGGCACCGTGGGTGTCGCGCCAACAAACCGAACCGCGTTGCCTTTCACCAGCGGATGGGTTCGCCAAAAAATCTGATGAGTGGCCGGATGAATCCCCACTTGCTGTTCGCGCTCGGTAAAAGTCAGCGGGTTCGTTCCCGTTGCCGCATCCTCCTCTTTACTGTGCAGGGTGAAGGTGGGGCCACCGTCGCTGGAAATTCCAATGTAATAAATACTGGCCGCATTGGTCACACCACCCGGCAACCGCCCCCGGAACTGCACCGCCTCACCGCCCTCGAACATATGGCCAATCTGGGCCAGCGTGTTGGTTCCCTCAATTCGCACCGCGCGCCAAGGCAACACGGGCGTGTCCTGACCCACCACTCCGGGATACTGATCCATCCGCAAAATCTGCTTCTTGTCCGCCGCGTCAAAAAATGCCGTGATCTTCACGTACGGCTCGATCTGTTGCATCGGTTCCTTGATTGCCCGAAGCAGATGAATCCAAGTATAACGGCTCTGTAAAAATCCCTGAATGGCCTCGGCATCTCCCTTGCGCGCGGTAAAATCACTCAGCCGACTCTGGATCTCATCCAGCTTGGCCTTGATCTGCGTTGCGCCGGCCGGGGCGTTTTCCTTGTACAACTTGGCCGCCTTGCCCTTGGTATTTGCCAGACTCATCTCGTGCGCACCAAACACCGCGAAAATCAGCGCCGCGCAAAACACCGCCGCCACCAAATAAGGCGCGCGCCGGTCGATCTCGCGGCTCACCTTCTCGCGCGTGGGCAGCAGATTAAATTCCGTCATGCCCACCGTCACGGTACGCAGCCCCAGACCCACCACCTCGCCCAACGAGTGCGCCACCGCTCGCAGCTCCTCCTGATTCACGCTCTCGGCCATCTCAATGTTCCGGAACGGATTAAAATACTCCACCTCGAGCCCCAGCTTTTCCTGGAAAAAATTCGCCGTGTACGCCAACTGCGATCCGCCGCCGGCCAGATAAATTTTCGAAGGCGGCGTGCCACCTTGTTGACTGCGATAAAACTGGATCGTCTGAGCCACCTGCTGGTGCAGACGCGTCATCACGTTGCGCGAAACCTTGGAGACAATCGCCTGATGCGGATCCTGCGGATCCTCGTAGGCACCGCCCAAGTGAACGTAACCGTAGCTGCACTTGTAATCATCCGCCGCTGCCAAATCCAGCTGCGCCTCACTGGCGAATTCCTGCGTGATGTTTTGCGAGCCGATATTGATGCTGCGCGCGTAAAACATGCTGCCCTCGATGAAAATCGCGTTGGTGGTTTTGGCCCCAATGTCCAGCAGCAACACACTGTCTTCCGGCTCGCCGTAATTGTGCACAAACGCATTTCGCAAAGCCGCCGCCGCACCGTCGATCAGCTGCAGCTTCATGCCGTGCTTGCGGCTCAGGTCAGCGAACCCCTCCACCACCTCGGATCTCAAAGCCATCAACAACACATCCAGCTCGCCTGAGTCGGCCGTGCCCAGCACTTGATAATCCCACTGCACCTCTTCCAGCGGGAAAGGCACATTCTGCTGCGCCTCGTACTGGATGATCTGGCTCACCTTCGAGCCCTCCACCGGCGGTGTCCGCAGCGGCTTGGTAAAAACCTGACTGCTGGACATGCAGAAATTTGCCTCCATGCCATTCGCACGAATCTCATGATGATCCAGCAAATGCGTCAGCGTGAGGTTGATGGGCGCAAACACATCCGACTCATCATCCTCGCCCTCTGGTGCCGGCACCGCTTCCATTGGCATAATGGCATACCGGTGCAGCAGCAACGTGCCGTCCGCGCGCGCCTCAAATTCAGCCAACTTGAGGTTGCCCGAGCCAAAGTCGATGGCCAGAAATGATTTCATGCCGGGTAATAAATGCCTCACCCGAATCACGCAGCCCGCAAGCCGCCTCTCGGGCAGTAGCTTTCCCTTACCTTAATTTACCTGTAAATCTCGTTTCAGCAACCATGAATGACAATTTTCCAAGGAAAAATCAACCTCATCCGTAAAAAAACGCCCCACCAAGACCCTCGGCCCCAGCATGGGTGCACCGCCATTGAACGTCCTCCAAGGCGCAATCACAATACTGAAATATACCCGAAGCAATCCCCGTGCCGAACTCATTCCTTGCCCCGGACGCCGCGCAACAACCCCCAAATCTGCCGCACCGTCGGCACCCCCAGCAATGCGCCCAAGCCCAAGTACACCACGCCACCCAGCGCCATCGGCAGCATCACCGCGCCCACCCGCGCCCCCAGCCCAATTGTGCCCCACCACAAATACGCCGCCAACAAACCGCCGCCCGTGGCCATCGCCGCCAACAAGGTGCAACCCGCCAACTGCCAACTCGACCGCGGCCCGTGCTGAACTGACAAGTCCAACTCAATGCCCCGCCGCTTGAGCGCCATCGCCAGCAACACACAGTTCAGGCAGGCGCTGATTGAGTTGGCAATGCCAAACGCTCCCTGCCGCAGTTCCTCCGGGAACTGCCCCATCAACGCCACCGCCAGCGCCAGATTCACCCCAAGACAAATAAGGCTGATTTTCATCGGCGTCTTCACGTCCCCGCGCGCATTAAACGCCCGCACCAGCAGGCCCACGATCGAGTAAAACACCAGCGCCGGCGCCAGACACCGCAGAGCAAAAGCCACGTGCTCCGTCGAGCTCGCAGTGAAAGCGCCCCGCTCGAAAAGCAGCCGCGCCATCGCGTCGGGCAGCACCATTAAAAAAACGAACATCAGGCTGTTAATGAAAATAACGTGCCCCAGCCCCTCCGAGAGCGTGGCCTGAAATTCGCCCTCCTTTTTCTCCGCCGCCAGCCCCGCCAAGGTCGGCAACAGGAACACCGCCATGGACACGCCAAAGAGCCCCTGCGGCAGCTCCATCAACCGCACCGCGTAAGTGTACGACGCCACCACGTGGTCGCCCGACCAAAACCCCAGACACTGCGTCGCCAGCACGTTGATCTGGAATGCAGCCGCGCCAATCGCCGCCGGTGCCAGCTTGCGCGCCACCTTCCGCACCGACTCATCCCGCCACGGAGAAATCCATTTCCACCGGAACCCCTCCCGCCGCAGCCAAGGCAATTGATACAACAACTGCGCCACGCCCGCCAACAGCACCGCGATCGCCAGCGCGAACACTTTCTCCCGCGTACCGCCCTCGATCATCGGCGCGAACCCCAGCACCGCCACGATCAGGATCACGTTTAAAATCGCCGGTGCCAGTGCCGGCACGAAAAAATGCCCGCGCGCATTGAGCATGCCCATCGCCACCGAAGCCACGCACACCAGCCCCATGTAAGGGAACATCCACCGCAGCAACTCCAGCAGCAGCCGCGTGTTGGCCGCCAACTCCCCCCACGCCAACACCGCCGAAACCACCAGTCCCACCAGCCCCACCAGCACCGCCGAAACCACCAGCAACCCGCTAACCACCGCGTTAGCGCTGCGCCACATCGCCACCTTGCCCTCGGCCTTTTCCTTGGCTTTAAAAATGGGAATGAACACCTGCGTCAACGCGCCCTCGCCCAGCAGCCGCCGGAACAAATTCGGAATCATGAACGCCAGCAAGAACGCCCCCGCCACCGGCCCATCGCCCATGAACCGCGCGTAACACACCTCCCTCGCCAGCCCCAGCACGCGGCTCACCAGCGTCGCCCCCGCCATCGCCCCCGAGGATTTAAGCATCTGTGACATCGTTACTCCCCCAAGGTGCCATCGCGCCGCAGCGACCGATTGACATAATGGATGACCTTGAACTCCGCCTCATTGCGCAGCACCCGGTGCTTTTCAAAATAATCCTCGAACTCCGGAAACAACACATCGCCCTCGACCTCTCTTTTAACAACCGTAAGATAAAGATCCGAGCAACGGGACAGCGCCTCCCCGTAAAGCTGTGCCCCGCCCGCAATGAACACCGCCCTCTCCTCCGCCGCCGGGTCAATCTCCTCCAGCCCGCCAATCGTCCGCACCCCCTCGGCCGCAAAACCCGAGCGGCTCACCACCACGTTCTCCCGCCTAGGCAGCGGCTTGCCGATGGACTCAAACGTGCGCCGCCCCATAACCACCACCTGCCCCAGCGTCATGCTTTTAAACCACCTGAAATCCTCCGGCAAATGCCATGGGATCTCCCGACCGCGCCCAATCACGCGGTTCTCCGACATCGCCGCGATGGCCTTAAAATGCCCAAACCGCGCCTTGGCCCCCAGATAAGGCCACCCAGCCTTTCGCCCGTAAGAAATCAGCCCCACCCCGCTCATGGCCAAAAAACCCAAGATAGCTAAAACCAACCAAGCCCCCGCCAACAACATCCCATGCGCCATCCCATCCACTTTAAATATAGATCCCATCGAGACAAAAAACGCCGGCGAGATCATGAACGCCATGCCCACCAACAGCGCCCGAGCCATCACGCAACACTCGGAAATGGGAAGCCCCGACCCGCACAGACACGGGCGCGGACGCGTCAAATGGGAGTATGCCCCCACTGCCAGCATCCCGATCAAAACCACCCAATCGGCACCAGTCCAATCATCCAACCACATCGTCTTGCTGAAAAGCAGCCCCACCGCCAAGACCCCCAAGGACAACAGAACCCACTCCCGGTGCAGACAGCAAATCCGGTACGACTCCCCCGATCCGCAGCCACAATCCCTGCCCAGCTTGTTGTTAACCCAAGTCGTCAACCCGGCCATGATTTCAGGATAACATCCAACCAGTCACACCGCAACCGGCGCCTTGATGTGTGGGTGAGGGTCGTAGTCACGCAACTCGAAATCCTCGAATTCAAATTCATGGATGTCCGTGATGCCCGGGCCAAGATGCAACGTCGGCAGAGGACGCGGCTCGCGCGCCAATTGTTCGCGTGCCTGGTCGAGATGGTTGCGGTACAGGTGCAAATCGCCAAAGGTGTGAACATACTCGCCCGGCCGCAAACCGCACACCCGCGCCACCATCAATGTCAGCAGCGCGTAGCTCGCGATATTAAACGGCACGCCCAGGAACAAGTCCGCGCTGCGCTGGTACAACTGGCACGACAACTCGCCATCGCACACATGAAACTGAAACAACGCATGGCAGGGCGCCAGCGCCATCTGATCCAGCTCGCCGGGATTCCAAGCGCTGACGAGGTGCCGCCGGCTGTCGGGGTTGTCTTTAATCTGCGCGATGACCTGGTCGATTTGATTGATCGACCCGCCGCCCGGCGTCCGCCAGTCGCACCACTGCGCGCCGTACACGCGGCCGAGGTCGCCGTTCTCATCCGCCCACTCGTCCCAGATGCGCACCTTGTGCTCGTTGAGATAGCGGACGTTCGTGTCGCCCTTTAAAAACCAGAGCAGCTCGTGGATGATGGATCGCAGATGCAGCTTCTTGGTCGTGAGCACAGGGAACGTCTCCCGCAGATCGAACCGCGCCTGCGCGCCAAACACCGACAAGGTGCCCGTGCCCGTGCGATCCTCCTTGGGCCGCCCCTCCTCCAGCACCTGCCGGAGCAAATCAATATACTGAATCATGCGCCAAAGGAGATTGGCCGAACCCCAACCCTCCCGTCAAACGAACATAATCCCCAACCATCCCCCGAAAAATCACAAGATATTCACGCCCCCCGTACCGCAGGTTGCCAAATCTGCACCCGGAAATAATGCAGGCTGGGCAGCCTGAGGTACGGCAGATTTGGCAACCTGCGGTACACGGGTCTTTTGTGGAATCAGCGGAAGCTGAGGATTAGCCCAGCAATTCCTTGAGACGTTCGGGGGTCATGCCGCTCCAGTCGTAGAGATCATCCGGGGATCCGGTTTGGATCTGCTGGGCGGCGGCCAGAGCGGCCTCTGCGGCATCTCCATCATTCTGGATGGAGAGATTCTCCGGGGCCGGCTCGGCGACGGGGGACAGGTCTATGTGATCGGACTGGAACAGGGCCTGCGCGAGACTGGGGGCCGCGGCGGGTTGATCCGCCTTGGGTTGTTCGGCGGCCGGTTGCAACGGCGATTGGGGGTCTATGTTCGGATTGATGTTCATGGCAATGTATTATTATACGGTATTTCACAGCATGATGCGTGCCACGGCAAACCGTGAAATTACAACTGGCCGGGGACGATCATCTGCCGTCCCCGGCCAGCCGAAACAGTATCCCGCCAAGCTTATTTTAAACCATCCCGTCGTCGTCGACGTTGTTAGTCAGTGACTTCGGATCCCTTCCGGGATGACCTTTACCGCAGAAGCTCGATGGCTCCCTGCGGCAGTTGGTTGGCCTGCTTCAACATCTGCGTGCCCGTGGCCACGAGAATCTGGAAACGCGCGTAACGCGTGGCTTCCTCGGCGACGTCCACGTCCGCGATGCGGCTGATGGCGGCGGAGAGGTTCTCCTTGGTGATATTAAGCTGGTCGTTGGTGAAGTTCAGGCGGCTCTGCGTGGCACCGAGACTCGCGCGATCAGTGGCCACCAAGGTGATGGCATTCTTGATCATGTCCAAGGCAATCTTGGCTCCTTCGACGCTCTTGACGTTGATATTCTTGTAATCTTCGCTTTGGATCGTGGCAAAGCTTGAGATGTCCTGATCTGACTGGTTGATGGATATAAATTCGCCACTTTTGACTTTAACAGCCTTGGCGTCTTCCCCGTTGGTCACGGGGTCGATGTTCACAAAGTAGCCGCGCTTGACGACATTGGCGTTGTCCTCGCCGGCGGTGACACTGTAGTCGTCCACGTTGAGCGAACCCGCCTCCTTGAGTTTCAGGTAGGCGTGGTTGGTTGGGCTGGTTGTGATTCCAACCTTGTCCTTCACGAGATCCAAGCTGGTATAATCGGCCTTGATGGTGACGGCGTTGGTGTTGGCGGCCACATCGGCAACAGAGGTGTGAAGTTGAAAGACGTTGGTAGACACGGACTTCACGTAGTAAGTAGCCGTGTAGCTGGCGCCCGTGGGCGAGGATCCAAGGAACTGCACGGCGGTGTTGTCCGCCAAGCCGTGCGCGGTCTTGGAGAACTGAGTGGAATCCTGGTTGATGGAGATGCTCTCCACCTTGGTCTTGTACAGGTCAAAGGTGGTGTTGGAGAGACGCTTCACGTGGGCATCGGTGGCCACGTTAAAGGCCGCTCCACCGGCGGTCATGACCGGCTCATAACCGGCGTCCGCGCTAGACTCGACCACCTGCACCACGTCGCCATCAATCAGGCCGTGGCCGGACTTGGTCCACACTTCGGTGGTGGAATCGGCGGTGACACCACTCACAATGTTGCTCTCCAGCTTGAGGTCGGAGGCATCAGCGGTCACCGCCGCCAGGTTGGTCGCGCCGCCGAGATAAGCGTTGGTAGCGTCGGTATACAGCTTGAAGGTGTCCTTGGTCACCTTGTTGACAAAGTAGGTCGTGTTGGCGGTGGCGCCAGCCGGAGCCGAGGCCGCATCGTTAAATATCACCGCATCACCGGTGCTAAAGCCGTGGTTTTGCTTCGTGAACTGTGCATTAACACCGGCGGCAGCCGCCGCCACGTTGGCCGTGGTGGTCGCAATCGTCGGGGCCGTAGCATTTGCGCCATCGGTGTTGGCGAGGGCAACGCTGGTTGCTCCGGTAATAGGCGTGCCCGGCGTGCCGGCTGTGATGGTAATGACATTCCCAACCGCGGCAGCAGCCACGCCCCCAATCGCATTGATGGCGGTGGCCAGATTCGTGGCCGTGGTATTGTCGTTGCCGACCACACTTGCGATGGCGGCCGTAGTGGTGCCATTGACAGTCGCCGCAAACGTGTCGCCAGCATGGTTGCCCGCAGTGACGGTAATTGTGTCCACCTGAGCCACGGCGACCACGGCGGGAGCCCCGGTAAGGGTCACCCCAGTTACCTCAGCCTTGTTGTACAAGTTCACCTTGTTGATCAGGGTTTGGTCGGAGTAGACCTCGACATTCTTGGAATCAACCACCTTGGCGTAGTACGTCGTGTTGGAGTTTAGGCCCGTGGGCGCGGTGCCGTTGAACTTGATCGCGTCGCCGTTGGCCAAGCCATGGTTGGCGGCCAGTTTCAGCTGGTTGTTCTCGGAGTCCACTTTGAACCCCTTGATCGCAATCGCGTCATTTGTCGAGTTTATGAATGTGCCCGTGGCGTAGACCTTGGCGTTGTCGTCGGTAAGAGTGACATCCTCGGTGACGATTGAGCCGGCCTTGATCTTGGTGCCACTGTTGTCGGTCTTCGACCAACTACCGGCCGAGTCGCGCCACAAATCCATACTGGTCTTGTAAGCGGTCGACTTCAGCGTGAAACCATCCTTGGAAAGCTGGTGGGCATCGGTGTTGAGTTTCCAGGCGTCGCTGCCGCTGTTGGTAGCCCGGTTGTACACATAATTCCCCAGGTCAATGCTGGCCATGGAGAAGGTTGTGCCCTCGGAGTCCACGGTCACGTCCAGCGACACACCGGCGAACATCGACACGCCATTGTAATCCTGCTTGGAAGTGTCGAGGACAAAGTTCTTCAGCTCCTGCAATTCCTTGTTGTACAGGTCGCGGTCGCCGTTGGACTTGGTGGCGTCCTGCGCCAGCATCGCCAGCTCACTCATGCGGCGAAAGGCCGTCGAGATATTCTTCATGAACCCGTCCTGGGTCTGCGTCCACGACTTGGCGTTTACCACGTTGCTCATGGCGGAGTCGATGCGCTTGACCTGCGCCTCCAGCCGGTTGCTCACCGCGAGGCCCGCGGCGTCATCCGATGGAGTCACGATCTTGGAGCCGGAGCTCAAGCGCGAAAGGCTCTTGGCCAGGTTGGCCTGGGTTACCGCCAGGTTGTTCATGGTCGACATCGCCTCTACATTTGTATTGATAACCATTTTTTCGTCCTTGTTGTGGGGGGGTTAACTTCCTGTTAATTCAATCCGTTGATTGGTTCTTGAATAATTATTTAACGCAGGAGTTGCAGCGCCGATTGTGGCAGCTGGTTGGCCTGCTTGAGCATCTCCGTGCCCGACTGCACCAGGATCTGGTACCGGGCGTAGTTCGTCGCCTCAATGGCCACGTCCACATCCGCGATCCGGCTGATGGCGGCCGAGAGATTCTCCTTGGTCACCGACAACTGTTCGTTGGTGAAGTTGAGCCGCGATTGCACCGCGCCGAGCCGCGCCCGGTCGGTCGCCACCTGTGTAATGGCTAACTTCACGAGCCCCAGGGCGATCTGCGAGGAGGCCACCGATTTCAGGTTCACAGTATCGTAATCATCTCCCATTTCAGTGGCGAAGGACGAGATGTCCTGCGTGGTCTTGTTGATGCTCACCACCTCTCCAGACTTGGCGAGCGTCGCGTCCTTGTCCTCCCCGGTGGTAAGCGGGCTGGAGGTCAGGAACATGCCCTTCTTCAGCTCGTTGCTCTTGTCGTTTATGGTCACGCGACTGGAGGAAGCCTCCACGGCAATCCGGAATGAACTGTCTGACACATTGGACACCGCGCCAAAATTAATCCTGCTGGCAGCTGAGAATACTCCGCTTGAGTCCGCCGCGGCGGTGTAAAGCTCAAATGTGTCGGATGTGACAAATTTGACAAAAGCCGATGAGCCGGCGGTTATAGCAACCGCAGGCGAGGCCGCGGTTTGGGGAGTGCCGGCAGTTGTGGTAAGCATCACCTCGGCCCCACTGGAGAGGCCGTGGGCCACCATGGTGACCTGCTCGGAGGTCACGTTGACATTGCCCTTGAGCATGTTTGCTTCCAAGGCAAGCGTGGTCGAGGCTACGGCGATATTGAGCCCGGTGGTCACGGCCCCGGTGTTTGCCTTGGCGATCGTGTCGTAGAGCATGAAGTTGTCAGCGTCAATTTTCCGCACATAATAATCTGTGGTGGCGACGGCGGGTGAGGGAACTGTGCCGTTAAATACCACCTTGTCACCCGTCTCGTATCCATGGGCGGTCTTGGTGTATTTGCTGTCTGAAACCACAGCATTGGGTATAGTGGTCACCACCGTCGGGGCCGTGGCATTTGCGCCATCGGTGTTGGCGAGGGCCACGCTGGTGGTTCCGGTCAAGGGAGTGCCAGCGACGGCGGCGGTGATGGTGATGACATTGCCGACCGCGGCGGACGACAAGCCCGTAAGCGCATTGACGGCGGTATTGATGGCTATCGCCGTCTCGTTATTTGCCGTCGCGACCGTCTTGTTGGCCGTGAGGGTCGCCACCGTCGGGGCCGCGGCATTTGCGCCATCGGTGTTGGCGAGGGCCACGCTGGTTGCTCCGGTCAGGGCCGTGCCTGCCGTGTCAGCGGTGATAGTGATGACATTTCCGCTCACAGTAGCTGTCACGCCTGCAATTGCGGTGATGGCAACTTGCATAGCAGTTGCCGTGGCATTATTGTCACCAACAACACTTGCAATTGCAGCCGTGGCGGTGCCATTGACAGTGGTAGCGAACGTATCGCCAACGTGGTCGCCCGCAGTAACGGTGATTGTGTCTACTTGGGCCACTGCCGGTGCACTCGCGATTGCTGCCGTGGTTTGGCCGTTGGCGGTCACGGTAAACGTGTCGCCGGTGTGGTTGCCCGCGGTGACGGAAATGGTGTCCTGCTGAGCCACGGATGCTGCTACGGCAGTAGCCCCGACAACCCCGGTAAGGGGTGCTTTCAAAGCTCCGCTGCGGGACAGATTGATGGCGGCGGTTCCCGATACTGCATCGGCCTTGGTGGCGTGCAGGGCCAGCGAGTTGGCATCCACCTTGTTGACGTAATAAGTGGTTGCCGCGGTCGTGCCGCCCGGGGCATTGGCGTTAAAGGTGATGGCATCGCCGCTGCTCATGCCGTGGGCGGTCTTTTCCAGCAGGTTGTCGTCGTAACTCGTCTGGTATCCCGCCGCCACCGTGGTGCCGGCAATGAAATTGTCCTTCGTGACCTTGACCGCCGAGGTGTCGGTCACGGATATATCCTCGTTCACGTACGAGCCCGAGGCGATCTTGACGCCGTTATTGTTCGTGGTGGCCCAGTTGCCGCTTGTGTCGCGGTACAAATCCACCGAGGTCTTGTAGACATCTGTCTTGGCCTGGTAGCCGTCCTTGGAAAGCATGTAGGCATCCTTGGTCAGCGTCCAGGCATCGTTGCCGGCGTTGGTCGAGGAGGTGTACGTTGGGTCGCTCAGGTTGATGCCCACCATGGTGAAGGTGGTGCCCTCGGCATCCACGGTCACATCCAGTGTCGCGCCCGAGAAGAGTGACACCCCGTTAAAATCCTGCTTGGTGGTCTCGGACACATAGGCCTTGAGCTGCACAAATTCCTGGTTGTACAGGGCGCGGTCAGCGTCGGACTTGGTGGTGTCCTGCGCCAGCATAGCCAGCTCGCCCATGCGGCGGAAGGCCTTGTCAATCGTCTTCATGAAACCGTCCTGGGTCTGTGTGAACGAGACGGCGTTGATGACGTTGTTGAGAGCCGAGTCAAGGCGCGTGATCTGGGAGCGCAAGCGCGAACTCACCGCCAAGCCGGCGGCGTCGTCCGACGGGACGATGATCTTGGAACCGGAACTAAGCCGCGAGAGCGACTTGGCCAGTTGCGCTTGGCTGACGTTGAGGTTGTTCGCGGTTGATTGCGCCTCAATATTTGTATTGATAACCATGGTATCCTCGGGGTTTGGGGTTCGTTCGTTACTTCCTGTTCAACTTCATGTTGCGAACGACTCGGGATAGGGCGCCGGGGCCATCAGTGGCCCGCCCGTCTCCATAATGTCGCATCCATGTCTTCATTTTAAATCCACGCAGCAGGTCTCATGCCAGTGCCGCGCTGGGTATTTTTAACTGTCCTGTTTTTGCATCCTTGACTCTGTCTCACCCGGCAATCCATTCGTCGGGTGGGGCAAATTATTACCCGTCGGGGGTTATTTCATATGTTCCTTTTGGTAATGTTTTCCGTCGGGTTATAAAATCTATCGCAGGAGCTGCAGCGCCGACTGCGGCAGCTGGTTGGCCTGCTTGAGCATCTCCGTGCCCGACGCCACCAGGATCTGGTAACGCGCGTAGTTCGTCGCCTCCTCGGCCACGTCCACATCGGAAATACGGCTGATGGCGGCCGAGAGATTCTCCTTGGTCACCGTCAACTGCTCGTTGGTAAAGTTAAGCCGCGACTGGACAGCACCCAGTTTCGCGCGGTCAGTCGCAACCTGAGTGATGGCGAGCTTCACGAGCGTCAGCGCGATCTGCGATGCCTCCACCGATTTCAGGTTCACGTTGTCATAATTCTCGTCCATCTCCGTCGCAAATGAGGAAATGTCCTGAGTCGTCTTGGCGATCGTAACCACGTCGCCGATCTTCACCGCGACGGCATTCCGATCCTCAACCGTGCCCGGGTCGTAAGTAAGAAACATGCCCGATTTCAACTCGTCGCCCTTGTCATAGATGGCCACGTTCGTGGAAGACACATCCACCGATAACCTAAAACTCTGGTCAGTGACCGCCGCAGAGAAGTTCACCTTGCCCGTGGCCAGATCAGAATTCGTGTACAGTTCGTAAGTATTCGCATCCAATTTCTTCACATAAGCCGCCGTGTCCGCGGTTGCGCCACCGGACGTAGTGGTAATCAATACCTTCGCGCCATTAACTAGCCCATGACTGGACATGGTGACGATATCCGTGGTGGCGTCCACGTTGCCGGAAGCCTTCATGGTCGACTCCAGCGTCAGGCTCGAACCGATCGCGGTGATGTCCACCTTGCCCGCGTTGGAAGCAGCATTGGCAGCGGTCGTATGCAGCGTGAAAGTGTTGGCGTCAGCCCCTTCCCGCACATAATACGACGTGCCATTGGTGGCACCAGCAGGGGCGCCAGAATTAAATACCACCTTGTCGCCCGTCTTGTAGCCATGGTTGGCCTTGGTGAAATTATCATTCACTGCAGCCGAAATTCCCGTGGTGGACGTGCTGATACCTGTGCGCGTCAGGTTGATGATGTTGGCCGCACCAGTAGCATCTTGCTTGGTGGCGTGGATGGTAAGACTGTTCGCATCGCTGGAGTTGACATAATACGTCGTGCCCGCCGTGAGGCCGCCCGGCATGTTGGAGTGGAACGTGATCGCGTCACCGCTCGACATGCCGTGGGCCGTCTTGGTCAATTTGTTGCCGATATAGTCGGTCTTGTAGCCCGCATCCACGGTTGCGCTGCTGATGAAATTATCCTTGGCAATGGCCGTTTCGCCAGTGTCGACCGCGGCCGCTCCCGCATCATTGACATACGAACCCTTAATGATCCTGATGCCGCCATTGTCGGTTGCCGCCCAGTTTCCGCTGACATCGCGCCATAAATCGATCGAAGTCTTGGACACCGCCGACGGGGCCTTGTAGCCATCCTTGGAGATTTGCCAGGCATTCTTGGAAAGTTGCCAGGCGTCGGTGCCGCTGTTGGTGGCGGTGGTGTACGTGGGGTCATCGAGGTTGATGCCCACCATGGTGAAGGTAGTACCATCGGCGTCCACGGTCACGTCCAGCGTCTTGCCTCCAAAGAGTGACACGCCGTTAAAATCCTGCTTGGTGGTCTCCGAGACATAGTCCTTGAGCTGCGCAAATTCCTGATTGTACAGCGCCCGATCCTCATCGGACTTGGTGGAATCCTGCGCCAGCATCGCCAGCTCGCCCATACGGCGGAAGGCTTTGTCGATCGTCTTCATGAAACCGTCCTGAGTCTGGGTGAACGAGACGGCGTTGACGACGTTGTTGAGCGCGGAGTCCAGTCGTTTAATCTGTGAGTTCAAGCGCGAACTCACCGCCAAACCGGCGGCGTCATCCGACGGGACGATGATGTTGGAACCGGAGCTAAGCCGCGCCAGCGACTTGGCCAGTGCCAGTTGACTGGCTTTGAGGTTGTTGGCCGTGGCCTGCGCCTCAATATTGGTATTAATAACCATGGTGTCCTCGGGGTTTGTGGTTCGTTCGTTACTTCCTGTTCAACATCCTGTTGCGAACATTCGCTATCGGACGGGGGCAAATCATTCGTTTAGTTCGTGGTGGCCAGTCGTTTCTTGAGTTTGCTGGCCTGCTCTCGGCCAATGCTCGAAGAGCTGGCGGCGGCCTGGTTGCTGGCCATGATTTCGTCGTAAATTTCTTTGCGCATTACACGGATGTCCAAGGGAGCCTCGACGCCCAGACGCACGGCATTGCCGCTGTCCACGCGCAGCACACTCACCTTGATGTGACCATCTATGATGATGCTCTCGTTCGGTTTTCGGGATAGAACTAACATGTGAAAAATCCTTGTTGTCGGCGGTTGATGGCATGGTTAGTTGCCCATGGGATGGGCCAACGAGAGATCCGGGGCATTCAACGGAATGACCTGGCGTGCCTGCAGGGTCTCCTTGTGGTAAACAATGGGCCCCTTAAGGTTTATCGTTACTGTCTCGTCGGGATGCCAAGTGGCGATGTTAAGCACCATGGCGTCATCCGTGTTTTTGAGGCCCAGAAGTTTCTGGTCCTCATCGGAGATCTCAATGTTGTAGTTGTCGACCACGTAGCCGGGCGGAATGACGAGGAACGCTTGTTCATCGTCCAGTCCCTTCATCCACTGGTACGGCTCCAGATCCTCATCGCGGATCAGCCGAAAGTGCTTGCAGGCTTCGAAGCCAAGCAGCCCAGTGAGGAAGTGAATTTCCAATCCCGTATCAACGGGGGCGAGTCCTTCACGGTCCGGCACTTGTACCGGTCCGTCGGTTCGGGTTTTTTCTATTGTAATCATAACTACACAAGTACGCAGGCAACAAAGCAAGCGCCGTGCCAATTGTTCACAATAGACTAAATGACGCCAAAACCGCCTAAAATACGCGATTATCGCCTATTTTTTCGTGGAGACTGGTAGGGTCGACCCCGGTAAAAATGGCCGAGCAAAGCAGAATGGCAGGATTTGCCGTGTGAAAAAGGGGCGTTTTTGCCCCGGTCAATCCTCGGCGGCGGGCAGGTCATCCACTTTAAGAGTGGTCTCCCCGATGACGATTGGATCCCCCGCTTGAATCTCGGTACGGCCGATCAGTTTCTTGTCATTCACCAGCGTGCCGTACCGGCTGTCCATGTCCTCCACCCATAATTTGTCGCCCTCGGACCAAACCCGCGCGTGCAGTCGCGAGACGGTCGTGTCCGGGCTGAGGTCAATATCCACCGAGCACTGCGAGTTGGGCCGACCGATGACGACTTGATTATCGCCAAACTGCCGGACCTTCCAACGGCCCTTGAACTGGTAACTAATCTGGATGCCCATGATGCGGCTCTCCCCGCCGGCAAATATAAACGCAAAAAAATTGGCAAAAAGGCAATCATGAAATAAAAAGAGCGCATGAACGCCGACCATCAACCAGCACCATCGGCCGCGAACCAACCGGGACTGTCCCCGCTCCAGCCCAGCCAGATTGTTGGCGGTGGCCGCTACACCCTGCGCTGGCTGCTCGGCGAAGGCAGCCAATGCACGGTGTGGCAGGCACAAGACGAGCGCCTCAACGAAACAGTGGCGCTCAAGTTCCTCTCGCCCGAGGCCGGCACGGACGCGCGCATGCTTCAGGAATTGCGCAAGGAAGCCCTGCGCGCCCGGCGGCTCGCCCATCAAAACATCGTCCAACTCTACGACCTCCACGAAGCCCCCGACGAACTGCCTTTCATGATAATGGAATTCGTCGATGGCGGCAGCCTCCACACCCTGCGCGTCCAGTCCGAAACCCAGCACCTGCGCTGGGAAGATTTCATCAAGCCCATCACCCTGCAACTTTGCCACGCCCTCGAGCACGCCCACAGCGAAGGCTTCGTACATCGCGACCTCAAGCCCGCCAACGTAATGGTCGACTCGCGCGGCCGCGCCAAGCTCACCGACTTTGGCATCAGCGCCGCCGTCAACGATGTCTACACGCGCGTGCTTGGCCTGCGCGACACTCGCGGCACCGTCACCTTCATGAGCCCCCAGCAAATGGACGGCGACCCGCCCAGCCCCACCGACGACATCTACGCCCTCGGCGCCACTCTCTACGAACTGCTCACCAGCCGCGCCCCATTTTTCACCGGCGATATCGCCCACCAAGTCCGCCAAGTCCCGCCCCAACCCATCCAAGCCTGCCAACAGGAACTCAAGATCGACAACCCCATCCCGCCAAACGTCGCCGCACTCATCATGGCCTGCCTCCGCAAAAACCCAGCCGAACGCCCGCAAACCGCCTGGGAAGTCGCCCGCCACATTGACCCCAGCATCGGCGACCCACTCATAACCCTCCGCATCGAGCCCGCTCCAAGCGAAGCCGCCAAGGCCAATCCCGCCACCAAAAAAGGGCTGTCGTGGGAATTCTACATCGTCATGGCCATCCTGCTCGTCCTCCTCATCATGGCCTGCGTCACTTTATACTACGTCGCCAAAACCCAGCCATAAACCGCGCTGTGCCGAAAAAAAAATTCTGCTTGCTGAGCACAAGTTCGGGCACCCATCATCACGCCCATGTTTTCACACGTAGTAATTTTTTGGACAAAACCCGAGATCCCCGACGCCACCAAGGCGCTCCTTGCCGGAGCGGAAAAGTACCTGAAACCCTGTCCGGGCGTGCTGCATTATCACTGCGGACAAATGGTCCCAAGCCATCGTGACGTGGTGGACCAAAGCTACCAAGTCGCGCTGAACCTGGTTTTTGAGGACAAGGCAGCCCAAGACACCTATCAGGACCACCCGCTGCACGTGGAGTTTGTGGAGAAAGTTTTCCAGCCCAACTGCGCGCGCGTGCTCGTCTACGACTTCGCGGATTGAATCCACTTGCCAAAAACTGTTTACGCGCTAGAATCCCACTTCCACGGACGCGAGTGTAGCTCAGTTGGTAGAGCATCTGCTTGCCATGCAGAAGGTCGAGAGTTCGAACCTCTTCACTCGCTCCATTTTTTGCCTGCCTTGTACGCGCCCAATTCCAAACGACAGAAAATCTTTCTGGCGATTTTCGTCCTGACCGCGCTCACCGCCGCCGTGGCCGCGCTGCGCCCCGCGCCGCCGGGATCCGTGTTGGGCATGGGCGGGCACGACAAGCTGGCGCACGGACTGGTTTTCATGATGCTCGCCGCATTGCTTGGTGCCGCGCGGGGCGGCCTCGACTTGCGTGCGGCCGGGCTGCTGGCCTTGGGCGGGCTGGGGGTGGAGACGCTTCAACTGCTCCAGCCCACGCGTCAGTTCAGCCTGCTGGATCTCGCCGCGAACTGCACTGGCATCGTACTATATTGCGCGGCGCGGCGATGGGTCTTTAAATCAAAAGCAACCTAGCGTTTTCCGCTGTATTTCTTGTCGGTGTCAGCGAAGAATTTCCGCTTATATTTCGCCGGGTCAAAATCCTTCGCCAACCCCTTGAGGACACGGACTGTCTCCACCGCATTGGGTAGGTACTCCTTTTCTTCACTCGAAACGGACATCTCAATTTGCGCTGCCTTCGGTTGGCCCAAGGTTAACCTGGCCAGTTCGTCAGCATGAACCACCTTGACAAGACGCTTGGCCAGTTCCCCGCCGATATTGTCCTTGCCGTGAAAAATCTTTTTAAATCCCTTGGCGGTCATCGGCATGCGCACGCGCAGTTGGTTGCCTTTCAACTGGATAAAATCGAAGCCATGCCCGGCAGATTTTCGCAACAGCACCCATGAGGCCTCGTCGAGGTCGCCGTGGTTGGATTCCGCCAGAACGGAATCCCGCAGGCAAACATTCGCGGCCTTGAGAATTTTTTGCACGTTGCGGATCGTGACCTGCTGCATGGCGGAGAGTTTGCCATCTTGGTTGAGATAAAAAGGGCCGGAAACAATCTTCACATTTGCCAGCAGAAGCTTGAAAAGAACGATCTGCCGTTCCACGATTGCGCCATCCACCTCCGCGTCGCCCTTGGCAATCTCGGCTTTTGCCTCGACGATGGCTTCCTTGATCTGATCCGGGTCATACACCGTGAGCCAGGTGTCAAAAAAATAGGTCCTCTGTCCGTTTAACAAGCCGTTTAGTTCCTCGCGTTCCGAACCGGATAGGCCCCGGCCTTTGGAAGAGCCGAAGATTCCCTCGTAGTGTTGCAGGATGACCATGGTGTCAGTCTTTTCGTAATAGCGGGCGGTCATCGTCTGTTTTTCAAAATCGAGGCAGGCGGTGGCCAGCGCCAAGGACAGGACGGCAATCAGGCGGTTTGATTTCATGAGGGCAATGTGCCGGATGGAGAGGGGAGGGGAAGCTGTTTCTGATCAACCGGCGGCGATGAAGATGTCGAGCACCGGCTGCGGGAAGAGTCCCATCGCGATAACGCCCATGGCCAAAATAATCAGCGCCATGCGCACCACGGGGTCAATCTCCACCTCGGGCCGTCCATCTTCATCGAACACCAGAAATGCCTTGAGCACTTTTAAATAGTAGTACAGCGACACCACGCTCATCACCAGAGCCAGCGCCACCAGCCAATACCAGCCTTCGCTCCAGGACGAGATGTCCCCGTAACTCTGGATGGCCGCTAAGAAAAGATAGTATTTGCCGACAAACCCGGCCAGCGGCGGAATGCCCGCGAGTGACAGGATGAAAAAAAACATCAACCCCGCCATGCCGGGCATGGTTTTCCAGCAGCCGCGAAAGTCGTTGATCTCCGCGTCGCGCCCCAGTCGGCCACCAATAAGCGAGACCACCGCGAAGGCGCCCAGCGTGGCCATGGAATAAACGAGCGCGTAAAACAACACCGCCGCCCGGCCGTCGTTGCTCAGGGCCACCAGCCCGACGAGCAGGTAACCGGCGTTGGCGATGGCGCTATAGGCGAGCAGGCGCTTGAGGTTGGTTTGGCGGAGCGCAGCGAGGTTGCCGCCGATCATGGACACAACGGCCAGCCCGGCAAGAGCCACGCCCAGTGCTATCCGCAGCGGGGATTCTTCCGGCGCAGAAATGGCCGGCTCCAGCAGCGTTACCAGCAGCATGATCGCGGCGATCTTGGAGCCGGTGGCGATCCAGGCAGCGGCGGGGGTGGGGGCGTTTTGATAAACATCCGGCGCCCAAGCGTGGAAGGGTGCCGCGGCAATTTTAAAACCCAGCCCCACCAGCACCAGCAGCCAGCCGGTGAGCAACACAGGCGGCAGAACCGGCATCGCGGCGAAGGCGCCCGTGATCCCCCGCAAATCCAGCGAGCCGGTCATCCCGTAAATGTAACTGAAACCAAAGAGCATGAAGGCGGACGACACGCCGCCAAAGGTGAAGTACTTCAGCGCTGCCTCCGCCGAGGGTCGGTTTCGCCGCCACAAGGCAGTGAGCGCGTACAGGCTCAGGCTCACCAGCTCCAGCGCGACGAAGGCGCCCAGCAGGTTTTCGCTGGTGATCACGAATCCCATGCCCAGTGTGGCAAGCAGCAGCAGCGCGTAGTATTCGCTGACTTGGCCAGTGACCGGTTCGCGCGCGGAAAGCTGCACCACGAAAATCGCCATGGCAAAAATGACGGCCTTTAACGCGTAGCGTGTGGATGAGAAAACGAGCTGACCGGCGGCGTAATTAAATTCCGAGGCCGACATTCCTTGAAAGACCATTCCAACGAGGCCGAGGAACAGGCTCCATGACACTAGGTTGGCGATCTTGGAATTACGATCTGGCAGATCACGATTGCGCAGCCAGCCGTAGTCAATTCCCAACGCGGCAAAGATGCCGATCACGACCACTAGGTCCGGCAGCAGCGCCCAAATTAGCAGTTCATAATCCATGGTTTCAGTTCGCCAATCGTTCCACGAAAAAGTTTAGGCTGGCGCTGATGGTGTTGGTCAGCAGCCACGGGCACAGGCCGATGAGCAGCGCGGATCCCAGCAGCAGGCCGCAGCCGACCATCTCCGGGATGGTCAACGGCTCGTAGGACGCAGTCGGTTCGCCGTTGCCGGGGGCGGTATCGCGCGTGCGGAAAAAGGCCTCGTGGATTTTTACCAGCGTGTAGCCAAAGGTCGCCAGAATACCCACGCCCGCACCGACCACGATCCAACCATACTGGCTGCCCCACAAATTCTTGCTGCCCCACGCGCCGAGCAGCACGTACAGTTCCGAGACAAACCCGCTGAAGCCCGGCAACCCCATCGACGCTAGCGCCGCCACGATGAACAGCCACGCAATCGCCGGCATGCGATCGATCAACCCGTCATATTCATCGAGCATGCGCGTCTTGGTGCGCGTATAAATCACGCCGCCCACCAGCGCGAAAAGCAGTGCGCCGATGACCCCGTGGGAAAACATCTGCATCACCGCTCCGGTCATGCCCGTGGCATTCAGCGTCGCCAACCCGAGCAGCACAAAGCCCATGTGACTGACGCTCGAGTAGCCGATCACATATTTAAAATCCTTCTGCCGCAGCGCCACCAGCGCGCCATAAACAATGTTCACCACCGCCACACCCGCCACCAATGGTGCCCACACCTTGGCCCCGGACGGCAGCAGCCCGATCGCCACGCGCAGGCAGCCGTAAGCGCCGAGCTTCATCACCACTCCGGCCAGCAGCATGGAGGCCGCCGTGGGCGCGGCCACGTGGCCGGTGGGTGCCCAAGTGTGGAACGGCCACATGCCCGCGAGAATGGCAAAGCCAACGAAGAGAATGGGGAAAACAATGGCTTGGAAGCCGGGGGTGAAATGCTCGCGCGACAGCAGCAGGTGGAGATTAAATGTCCCGGCCGAGAAATAAATCGCCAGCACCCCCAGCAACACCAGTCCGCTGCCGGCGAAGGAATAGATCACCAGTTTCATCGCCGCGAAGTGCCGACGCGTGCTGCCCCACGTGGCAATGAGGAAGTATTTGGGCACCACCGCGATCTCGTAAAACACGAACAGCAGGAACAGGTCGAGCGACAGGAACACGCCGTACACGCCGCCAATGAGCGCGAAGTAGTATGCGTAAAACTCGTTGGCGCGCTTGTCAAGCGTCCATGTAAAAAGTACGCCGCACACCGCCACCAGTCCAGTTAAAAGCAGAAGCGGCAGGCTGATGCCGTCGTAGCCGGTGTGGAAGCGCGCGCCCAGCGAGGGGATCCAGTCGGCGTTGATGACGTCGGCGAAATTCTCCGAGAACTCGGTGCTCGGCAGATAGCGTTGCCAGCAGCAGATGGCCGCCGCCAACCCGGCCACGGCAAAGCCCAGCGCCACCCAGCGGATGCTCCGATGCTGCCGTGCGGGCATCAGCCCGCACACCAGCGCGCCGACAAAGCTCAGGATGATCGTCGAAATCGCGATCATTTTACGGCGAAATATCCGACATAAGTTTCAGGGTTGGTTTAATATTCTCGCTCCAAGCCAGCCAGTGATCCGGGATCAACCCGACCCAGAAGACAAAGAACAGGATCGGCATAAGCACCAGCGTTTCGTTCAGGGTCAGGTCGGCCATTGACTGGCACGATTCCTTGACGGGGCCGGTGAAAATTTTCTGGAGCATGGTCAGCAAAAAAACCGCCGTGGCCAGCAACCCCAGCGTGGCGGCGGCGGTGACCCCGGGAGCCACGGCAAAGCTGCCGCTGAAGATCAGGAACTCCGCCGCGAAACCAGCCATGAACGGCAGCCCGAGCGAGCAGAATGTCAGCATGAAAAACGCAATGGCAAAGCGCGGCGTGACAGAGCTGAGCCCGCCGAAATCATCCAAGCCGCGCTTGCCGGTGCGGGCTTCCAGTAGGCCCACAAGATAAAAGAGGCCGGCGGCGGCGATGCCGTGGGCGAACATCTGCAGGATCACGCCGTTGGCGGCCAGCGCATGGGCGTCCACCCGCGATCCGTTGGCGGCCACGCCCAGCGCGCCGATGCCGAGCACGCAGTAGGCCACGTGGTTGAGCGATGAGAAAGCGAGCAGTCGTTTTAAATCCGTCTGCCGCAGCGCAAGGAAGGCGCCCAGTAAAATTGTCAGCAGCGCCATGGCCATCAGTACACCGGCGTGCTGCTGCAGTTGTGCAGGGAAGATCGGTACCACCAGCCGCAAAAAACCGTACACGCCCATCTTCGACATCACGCCGGTGAGCAGCATGGCCACCGGCGCGGGCGCGGCGGCATAGGCGGGCGCCTGCCAGAGGTGCAGCGGAACCAGTGGTATTTTCACCCACAGCCCGGCCAACACCGCGAAGAACACCCACGCGCTCACATCCACGCCCCTATTCGCCAGCGCGATGAAGTCGAATGTCTTTGTTTGCTGATAAATAAACAGGAAGCCCAGCAGCATGGCTACGCTGCCGAGCACGGTGAACAGGAAAAAACTGAGCGCGGCACGATGGCGGCCTTCGCCTTTGCCAAACATTTTAATGAGGAAAAAGGCGGGCACAATCGCGAGTTCCCAGAAGAGGAACCAGTGGAAAAAACTGAGCGCGGTGAATACGCCAAAGAGGCCGGTGAACTGCACCGAGAGCAGAGTGAAATAGGTGCGCGGCCGGTCGCTGTGCCCCCACGACGCCAGCACGACGATGGGCGCGAGCAGCGCGGAGAGCAGTAGCACGAGTGCGTTGGTGGCATCGAGACCGACATAATATTCGATGTTTAGCGCGGGAATCCACATGACCTTGTAGGCGAAGTTAACCTCGTTGACCGCATCAAACCGTTGCAGCAGAAACAACGTCAACCCCAGTGACACCAGCGTGCCGAGCAGCGCCATCACGCGCGCGTGCCGGGCCGGTGCCGCCATGATGAGCAACACCGCCACGATCGGCGCGAAGGTGATGAGATTGATCTCGTTGTTCATTTCATTAG
>Ga0114993_10001671_pt1 | contig 25271 bp, 22 predicted proteins | sample ArcticOcean_MG_C_FD_87042 | JGI IMG/M metagenome (GOLD analysis project Ga0114993, IMG submission 87042) | Marine microbial communities from western Arctic Ocean - ArcticOcean_MG_CB2_150 | ecosystem: Environmental > Aquatic > Marine > Oceanic | place: Arctic Ocean: Canada Basin | collected...
CTCGATGAAGAGGGTCGCTTGAAGGAACATCTGACTCTGACCGCGCAGTTTCATTCACGTCAACACAAGCATGCAGACGACCTCTCGTTTCACTTTTCCGCGCTGGGCAGACAGATTCTGGTGGACAGTGGGACATTTTCTTACCAATATGATTCTCCTGAGCGGATGTATATCGAATCGACTCGAGCACACAATGCAGTTGAAATCGATGGTTGCAACACGACCAGATTCGCGAAGGATGCATTTGGTTCAGCTCTCGATTTCGCGCGCAGAATCGGTCCAGTGGGTATTCTCTCAGGGCACGTCCATCATCGTGGATTGAATGTGACCGATCACCCATTCAACACGTACAAGCCCTGGCATCGGCATCGGGTGGACATTGCACACTCCCGAATACTACTCCACGTTCCGGAACGTTTCCTGATTGTTCTTGACGCCATCACCTCTCCAACAGAGCATTCCTACGTTCAGTGGTTCCATTTCTCGCCAGACCTCGTTCTGAATGAATCTGATGAGGGTATTTTGCATTGTATGGATGGTGATGGGGCTGAGTTGTGCACCCTCCGCCCTCTCACTTCAATCGATGATACCATCAGAGCCCACGGACAGACCAAGCCCATTTTTCAAGGATGGACAGGAATCGGAGGAACCCGTCTGGAATCGAGCCATGCCGTAGGGTTCCGTAGTGTGGGATCCCAGCGTTGGCTGGGCGCATTGGTCAGGTTGGAATCCGACCAAGAGGGGGATATCCAATTGACGACGACAGAGAGTGGTTTCACAATCGAGGTGAACAGCGATGATGACCCTCTCAAGATTGAATATCGCAGGTTGAGAGACAGAATCACTGTCGAAGTGAATATTGGATCTGACCGATATTCGGAAGAAATCCCCATCTCGGAGGGGAATTGATTGTCTGGGAATCGCCTCAAGGTCCTGCATGTTCTGGCGAATAGCCGGCCAGACCTCAATGGATACGCGATTCGGACCCACGACATCCTGCGCGCGCAGATTGAAGGCGATATCTGTGACGCTGTCGGCTTGACTTCACCTTATTACGCTGACAGAAGCACACTTGTCGAACGTGCCGAAATCGATGGTGTGGTTTATCATCGTACTCTGCATCCTGCGAGGGACCCAACTGCAACAGGGCTGTTGACTCGATGGCAGAGGAAGCGTGCAATCACACGGTTCAATCTGGATTCCGCGGGTCGAGTAGAAGAGGCCCAATCGATTGAACAACACACGGATGTCTCGGACACGGTACGTGACACAGAGCAGGTGGAAGAACGGTCTGAAACTATGGAAGAACAGCCCAAAACTGAAGATAATATCACAAGGAATCCGATCCAAATCGCTTGGCAAACCACCAAGCGAGTGCTACGATTCATCCGAAAGGCAATTCGACACGTTTACCGATTCCTCAGGCGGAGTATCCGCAGGCTCTACAGGATGTCCATGCGCATTTACAGGGCAATTTCCAGGTCATTCAAGCGTAATATCCGCCGTCTGACCCTACCATTGAGACGTATGGCTCGTCCGTTTCCAATGTGGGTGGATGAGTATTTACTCATGCGAAAACTCACCGAGCGAATCATCGAGGTGGCGAGAGATACTTCGCCTGATCTGATTCACGCGCACACACCATACAGGGTTGGAATTCCTGCACTCAGAGCAAGTTGTCGATTGGGTATACCTTTGGTCTACGAGATGCGAGGCGTATGGGAAGATACCGCTGTCGCGAATGGGAGGTGGAAGGAGGGCAATCTTGCGTATTCACGGTTCAGGAGACTCGAGACCAAGGTGCTCCGAGCAGCGGATTCGGTGGTCTGTATCAGCCAGGCTCTGAAGGATGAGGCAATCAGCCGAGGCGTCGACGCTAATCGAATCACGCTGGTCCCAAACGCGGTCAACCGTTCAGAGATTGATCGGGTCGAGAGTCGAGCGGAACTCAGTGCTGCCGATGCTGAAGAACTTGAGAGCACGGTCGCTTCGCTGGCACTCAATGACTCGACCACAGTCGTGGGATACATCGGAAGTCTTCGGGAGATGGAAGGAGTCGATCTGACTGCAGATGCGGTTGCCATTCTAGCTGGTCGTGGGCATGATGTTCGATTCCTAGTTGTCAGCGGCCCAGCCAACAAGGACGTACTACGCGACCATTGTGATGAATTGGAATTGGGCGAGACCGCGGTTCTTGCAGGACCGGTTCCTCATCACTGTGTTCCTGAGTACTATCGTTTGATTGACGCTTTCGTGGTCAGCCGTCCGGATTTCAGAGTGACCCGATTGGTGACACCTCTCAAACCGTATGAGGCGATGTTGATGTCCCGGCCGACGATTCTTGCAGATCTCCCCGCTCTTCGAGAAATCGTCACGGAAGGTGAAACAGGGTATCTTCATCCGGTTGGAGACGCGACCGGCTTGGCCGATGTCATCGAAGGGGTCACCCGTAATCGAGAGGGAAGTTCAATCGTCGGTGCCTCAGCGAGGGAGTGGGTTCTGGAGGAGCGAACTTGGGACACCATCGTTCAGAGATACACCGAGGTGTATTCTCGCGCCCTTGCTATTCACGAAGCAGGTTGAGAGGCGAACTTGCCAGCATTGCCTGAGGTGGTTAGATTGAACCATCGCCTTCTCTGAGGTTGCATGGCTCAGGGGACAGACGACCATCTCTTGCGAGATTCGACGCCAGTTGGAGCGAATCGGGTGTTCCGCAGTCGAGCCAGATCTCCTCGCCGATATCGATGAGCCGGGCCTTTCCTTCGGCCAGATACAGGCGATTGATGTCGGTGATCGTGATGGAATCGTCATTGCCAGCCACCTGATCGATCTTCGACCAGAAGGTCTCATCGAACAGGTAGATACCTCCAACGGCGAAGGAGGATGGTGGTTCGGCGGGCTTCTCGAGGATGTCGATGAACTTCCCATCTCCATCGAATACTGCAACTCCGAATTGTTCTGGGTTAGGCACTTCGCGACCAATCAGAACACAACCGGGCGCAGAATCAGCGGCTCGGAATGCTTTCACATCTGCGGCGAGTTCCATGGTCGTGATGTTGTCTGAGAAATAGACGAGTACTCGACTGCCCTCGACATGAGGGCGAGCAAGATTGAGCGCATGGTGCACGCCTCTGGGTTCCTCTTCGATGACGTAGTGGATGTTCTCGCCGGGCAATCCGGTGCCAATGTGTTGGGCAATCTGACCGATGAAACGGTTGCCGATGATGGTGATGTCCTTGATACCCGCACGCCGGATGGTGGCGAGCGCATAATCGATGACCGGGCGGCGGTGCAGCGGCAGCAGCGCCTTGTGGGTGTAGCGTGTGAAGGGGTAGAGACGCGAGCCGTGACCGCCGGCGACGAGAATAGCCTTCATCGAATCGCCTCCTGAGTTCACCTTATTCAATCCTGCAGCGGGTGACCGACCGCATTGACAGTCCACCCCATCTTGGTAAGGGCTCGCTGATCGAGCACCCTACGACCGTCGTAGAGGAGCGGTGTTCGCATGGATTTGAGCAGTGATTCCCAGTCGATGTCCGAGAACTCGGGATGCGCTGTGGCAAGCACGACCATGTCGAATCCACTCACATCCTCAATGCCATCGAGGATCTCAATTTCCGCGGGGATTCCGTTGTCCTTGAGGTAGGGGTCCCAGGCCGAGACTGAGATGCCGACATCCATCAGGCCCTGAGCGAGTGGAGTGGCCGGGGTCTCTCGCGCATCTCCTACACCCGGCTTGTAGGACCATCCGAGAAACAGGACGCGACCTTCGTCAGCGGCCACACCTGCGCGGTAGAGCAGGTCGCGCAGAATACCGGCGACGTGTCGCGGCATCATGCGATTGACCGAGCGCGCTGCGGTGATCAGTTCAGTTGGAACACCGACCTCTTGAGCACGCTGCATCAGATAGTAGGGATCGACAGGGATGCAGTGTCCACCCACCCCGATGCCCGGCGTGTAGCGGTGAAAGTTCCACTTGGTGGCCGCAGCGGAGAGAACATCCTCGACATCCAGATCGAGTTCGGGGAAGATCTGCGCGAGTTCATTGACCAGAGCGATGTTGATGTCGCGCTGGACATTCTCGACCACCTTGGTCGCCTCGGCGACCTCGACCCGACCGACATAGCGCACATCTTTGACGGTGAGACGGCGGTAGAGGTGGACCAGACTCTGGCCGACCTCTTCATCGCCACATCCGATTACACGGGCGACCTGACGCACACCGTGAGCCGGGTCGCCGGGATTGAAGCGTTCGGGGCAGTATGCGACCTCGACATCGACACCCATCTGGAGCCCGAGTTCGTCGAGTAACGGCAGCCAGGATTTCGCCGTCACACCTGGATAGACCGTGCTCTCGAGAATGACCACGGTCCTCGAACCCGGTTTGATGGCCTCGAAGATGGCGCGCCCCGCGCTCTCCACATAGGAGAGATCTGGCTTGAAATCGTCCGATACCGGGGTCGGAACGGTGACGATCAGAACATCACAGGACTGGGTGGTGGTCGCCGTGTCTCGGGAGATATGCCAGCGTTCCGTACCCGGGGGGGGGATCTGATCATCCAGATCCGGGTCGCCGAGAGGGTTGCGCCCCTCGTGAAGTGCATCGACGATGCGATCAGACAGGTCGACACCCCAGACCTCAAAGCCCGCATCGTGGAAGCCGATCGCGGTCGGCAGACCGACATAGCCGAGCCCGATGATGCCCACTGTGAGTCGACCTGAATCCGCCCGTTGGGCGAACGAGGCATCCCAGCCCATGCACTGCCGGCTCAGTCCGTGCCTCATCAAGCCCTCGGTCGACCGGATGCCTCAATATATCGAGGCGGAAGGCCACCCCATGCGCGTCTTGGTGACGGGGGGAGCCGGATTCATCGGTTCACACGTCTGTGAGGCTTTGCTGGGCCACGGTGCGGAAGTCGTTGTCTATGACAACCTCTCGTCTGGGAGCACGATTATCGACGGCTCCACCTTCATAGAAGGCGATATTCGTGACCTGCAAGCGTTGAGCATGGCGATGGAGGGATGCACCCATGTCTGCCATCTCGCAGCCTTGGCATCCGTTCCTGCATCGATTGCTGATCCGAATCTGTCCGAGGCAATCAATCTGCAAGGGACGTTGAACGTCATCCGAGCAGCACAGCGTTCCAACATCGAGCGGATCGTGTTCGCAAGCACAGCTGCTGTATATGGCGACGCGAGTGAGATGCCGGTCTCGGAAGCGACGGCGACGAAGTGCCTCTCACCCTATGCTGAGCACAAACTGGCAGCAGAAGAAGCCGTACTCTCCTGTGGTCTGGAGGCGGTGTCGCTGCGCTATTTCAACGTCCACGGGCCGCGCCAGGACCCGAATGGTGCCTATGCTGCGGTCATTCCGGCATTCATTCAGATGCTAATCGAAGGGCGGGCGCCGACAATCTTCGGCGATGGCTCTGCGACCCGAGACTTCGTGCGTGCCGAGGATGTGGCGATGCTCAATCTGCTCGCCCTCACCACGGATGACCCCGATGCGCTGGGCGAGGCGTACAATGTGGCGAGTGGTTCGGTGATGAGTGTGCTCGAACTGTTCACGGTACTGCGAGAACTCCTGACAGAGCACGATGCCTCCATCGCAGTCATCGAGGCTTCGTTCGCGCTCGCCCGCGAGGGGGATATCCTGCATTCCTACGCTTCGATCGACAAAGCGATCACACGACTCGGATTCAATCCTGAGACGGATCCGATTCGGAGTCTTTTCGCAACTGTGGCGGCGTATTGGGATCAGCACGTCCAGGCGGGCTAGGGAAGGCGTCGGCGGCTTCACTATCCTCGAAATGTCCCTCGGCGACCAGATCGCCCAAGCGCTCGACACCGGCTTCGATGAGGTCCGGATCACTGGATTCCGAGGCCTTCCAGGCCTCTTGCGCGCGTACATCCAACTGCTCGTTCGCCTCTTCGATGAGTTTCTCTCCTCCGGTCAAGTCACCCTCGAGGCCGTCGAATTCAGGCCGTGGTGTCATGCCATCGATTCGTGGCATGCGTGCATCGATGGTATCCGCACCTGAGCCTACTGCTGGTCCTTTCGGGTCCGCACCCCTCGTCCGGTAGACCACCCTGCCCCAGGGGTCCTTCTCTTTGGCCAGTTTCCCTCCCTCCTTGGGGCGCATGACGATATCGAGCACATCCGTACCACCGGGCAAGCCAAGGAAGCGCGCGGTGATCCCCCGCCCCTCCTGTTCGAGCAATGGAGCGATGTCCAGGCCCTGCAGAAGAGCGAAGCGAATCTGATGGTAGCGTGAATCACCCGCGAGGCGGCCGAGGACCAAACCGAGGAACGTGGCGAAGGCGAGAACAGCGACCGCTTCTCTCGCACCGAGGGGAAGGCCGAACAGGAACAGCATCATCAGTGCGACAATCAGGCCGGTCGGAATCCACAGGACCGTGCGCTGCAGGACGAGGTCCTTGCGCAGCCGGGCCATGGCCGACGCGTCCAATGGCGCAGCGCCGACCCAGTCCAACTCACCCATCGTCATGGGGGGTGCTCACACGAGGTCCTCGTTGAAGGCTTCGACCCAACGACCGCTCGGATCACCATCGGGCAGTGCACGGGCCTTCAAGCGCACCTTCGGGACCTTCGGTGGTTTGCGGGAGGGTCGAGTGGACAGATGCGGTCCCACCACGGTGCGTGCAGCATCCACGGGCGGGTTTCGTGGATCCCCCATCAGTACGGAATCCTGAACCGAGACATGAGAGGTTCGTGGCTCTAGCGCGAGTTGGCGAAGCAGATCACTCATCGTGCGCTGCATCTCCCTACTGTTCTCGGCGAAGGCCTCACTCAGGTGGCCACTCTCATCCGCCAGATGCTGCTGGGCAGTCTCGGCCTGCTGGGTCTGGATTCGAAGCACTCGATCCATCTTCTCGACCATATTCTCCCAGCGCTTGCGTGCGTCTTCTGTTCGACTCTCAAATTGAGTGACCATCTTCTCTTGGGCTTCAATCAATTGCTTCGCCTCATCCATGGCGAGCACCTGGGATGCCAGAGTGGCGCGCTGGCTTTCAATCAGTTTCCGTGCCTCTGGAGCGCCGACTGAATCGCGTCGTTCGATCTCGGACAAGGCCATGCCAAGTTCGTTCGATTGCAGTTGGATGTGATAGTCAAGCCGTGCGATCTGTGCATTTGCATCCTGCAGGCGGAGTGTCTGTGCATTGGCAATCAGGTGTAACCTTCGCTTCTCAGCAGCGTTTCTGGGCAATTCGAACAACAGCAGGGTGAGCACACCAACACTGACACCAATCATCGGCTGACCGATAATCGCAGCGAGCCAGAAGCCAACCGCCAGGCTGGCCAACGCGGAGAACAGACGAGACATCTCTATCAGGTTGTATTCCCGATATCCACCTATGAGGCCAAATGTGGGTACCCCCGGGGAGCCGCACTCATTCGAGGATGAATTCGTTTTCCTCAACCTCGATCAGTCGGCCCTGCTCGAGCAACCACTCCAGCGCTTCGACCAGTTCATCGGATTCGATGCCGCGAGGAATGAGTTCCTCGCCCAGAGATTCGAGGCTGACGGGAAGGAGATTCCTTGCCGCGGCCTCCTCCATCTGGAGAAGGATGGACTGGGCGCACACGGCGAGCAGAGGATCGTCGCCAGCATCATCGGATAGATAGCCGATATGGACGGCAGCGGGGTGCGGCTCCCACGCCTCTTCCTGCTCAGTTTCCTCCTTCACCTGGGCTGATTCAGATCCGAACAGATCGAAGAGGTTGCACTGGCGGGGGTCCTCCTCGGCGAGTTCCCGTTCGCGGCCGATGCGATTGGCCAGAGCCTCGATGCGAGATATTCGCTGTTCAAGCCTCATCTTCTCCCTGCCGAGATTCGCCTCGACGAGTTTCATCTCTTCCAGAGCCCGCTTACTGAGCCAGGCATGCATATCCCAGTTCGGATCCAAACGGAGCATTGTCTCCCACAGCCGTTGGACCTCCTCGGGAAGCGTGGAGGCATCCAAGCGAGGGCGCTCATCACGATCTGAGGGTTGCCGCGGCATCCCACTGAACGGTGGAATGACGGTTGATGAAGTGTTCCCTCATCTCGGCCCAGTCTGAAGCTGGATGCAGCCTCGGGCTTGCCTTCATGTAGGGGAAGCGAGTGGCCCACTCTGATGACTTCCTACACCTTGGCTATCCTGCCCGGTGACGGAACCGGTCGAGACGTGATGGTCGAGGCCGAGAAGGTACTCGATGTCATCGAGGAACAGACTCCGCTCTCTTTCGCACGCCGAAAGATCCCCTGTGGGGGTCAACACTTTCTGGAGACCGGCGAAGAATGGCCTGAGGGAAGTTTCGAATTCTGCCGTGACGAAGCCGATGTGATTCTCCTCGGGGCAATCGGCTGGCCGGGCGCGTTCACCGAGACGGGCGATCTCGCCGGCGGCGCGGTCATCCTCGGTCTGCGCAGCGGTCTCGACCTCTATGCGAACGTGCGACCAATCCGCCTGTACGAGGGCGTGAATCACAAGATCCACGGTGAGTTCACCCAGGTCTGGAGATCCGATTCAATCGACATGGTCGTTGTCCGTGAGAATACAGAGGGCCTGTACCATGCACTGTTGCGTCGCTCCGCCGACAAGGCGATGGGTCGCGAGGGCTGGGAGCCGGCAGCGATGGAGTTCCCGGGTCTCGATGGCGAGGTCGCTTGGGATCCTCGACCGATTTCCCGCGCCGGCAGTGAGCGCGTCATCCGATTCGCATTCGAGTTGGCCCAGCGCCGGAATGGCGCGCCGGTCGATGGTAAGACCCGTGTCACCTGCGTGGACAAATCCAACGTCACCCGCGGCTGCCAACTGTTCAATCGAGTATTCCACGAAATTGCGGAATCCTACCCCTCCACCGACACCGACCATGCCTACATCGACGCCTTCACGATGTGGTTGGTGCGCAATCCCGAGTGGTTCGATGTGGTGGTCACACCGAATATGTTCGGTGACATCGCAACCGATCTCGCCAGCGTGCTCCAAGGTGGGATGGGTATCGCGGCGAGCGCCAACATCGGCAATCACCATGCAATGTTTGAACCCGTGCACGGTTCGGCACCGAAGTATGCCGGTCGTGATACGACCAACCCGGTCGCGATGATCAACAGCGTCGGCCTGATGTTCGATTGGTTGAGCCAGACCCACGCCGACGAGGATTGTGCTGCGGTCGCGAAACTGATCGATCAGGCTGTGTCCGAGGTTCTGTCCGGTGACGTGCTGACCTACGACCTCGGCGGGTCGGCCAACACCTCGGAGGTGGGCGACCTGGTCAGCCAGACCCTCGCTTCCCTCCTGCGCAAGCATTACGCCATCGCGTGATCAGTTGGCGGCGGCACACCGTTGGGATGGTGAACTGAAGTGGTTGATGTGGTGGGGCAACGCGCCTTGAGTTCTGATCACTCGGCCTCGTCCGCGCCGCCGCTCTTCGCCCGTTCGGCGCGCATGGCGGCCTCGAATTCGCTCCACATCTCCTTCTCAAGATCAGCCCGAATGAGTGGGACCATCTCCTCCATCGTCTGTTTTCGCACCTGATCGCGAATCGCGACTGCGACCTCGCCAACGATATCCTGTTCGACTTCGGCACGTATCGTGTCGGCCAACTCTTCACGAATCTTCTTCTCGATCTCGAAACGGAGGCTCTTCTCGAGGGTACCCCTCTCCTGTCGGCGAATCAGCCGAGCGCGTTCATCAGCCATGTGCTCGATGTGTTGTTCGATGCGCTGAACAACCTCGAGAGTCCATTCGGAGTGGGGGTCGGGAAGCCGACCTGAACTGATGATCTGCTGCAGCATCTGAACGCTTCGAACGCGAACGGGATCGCCGCCGAGATAGTCCGCGGCACCGGTCACGAAGGAGAGGATTGCCTCGACGAACTCGCTCTCCTCGATATCTGCGCCACATCCGGGGCAGGAACCGACGAGTTCATCTTCTGGTTCCTCAGGATTGGGTTGTTTTGAAGGTCGCCGTGAAGAGGGATTACTCGCCTTTCGGTGAGCCGGTTTCAGGGGTTCATCGATGTCGAAGGAGACCTGAGATGATAGAAAGGTGTCCGTCTCAAGGAGCACCCGTTCCTCATCTTCAGACATCCCAATCAAAAGTGAACCGGATTCACGAGCAGAAAAGGGTTATCCCGAACGGTATGCCGTGGGACTCACTCTGTGGAGTCCGGTTGCAAGCTGGTGAGCATGTGGGTGAGCACCTTCTCGAGATTGAGGTCATTGTGCCAATCCCCTGCACTGGAATCACTCGGGTCTAGAAGATCCGCAAGCAGCAACGGCATGCAGCGGGTGAGTTCATCGACGATTGTCACCGTGGCGGTCCGTGCGGTTCTCGACAGCGGATTCAGATCGATGACACAGACCGTTTTCCCCAGCGCGATCAGTGCCTCACAACGATCGCCATCCTCGAGCGGGACCAGAATCACATCGGCGGTGAGAATGCCCTCAGCATGGCAATCCGCGCGGGGCCCCTCAAGGCCAGGGATGCGGCCATCGGGTGAAGCACCGAGAATTGGCACGAGATCGATCTCTGAAGCATGGCTGGGCAAGAGCAGTCTGGCTGCGTCACGATGGGATTCAAGCTCGGCCAGCAGGCCTCGCATACGCTCAGGTGTGCGGTAGTAGATGTTGATCTCGACCGCGCAACCCAGCACCCCCGCGCAGGCGAGCAGACTTGCACCCGCGAGCGCGACCGCATTGCCATTGAGGGATATGACGGCTCGGTCCGCAGCCTTCAATCGAGTAGCAGTCTCTCGAATCGCAGCGCGCGAAGTCGGGCATGTGGCCTCGCCGAGCAGGTAGTCAAAGGCCTCGCCGCGACCATGGGCAATTAGGGCGGAGTCGGCGAGCAAGCCTTTGCCCGCGGCTTCGGTCAAGCGCTTGCGCGCCATCAATGAGCCATAACGGGGATGGGATTTGGGCACATCGCCCATCGATTCACGCTCCCTGGAAGATGCAGGTGAGATCCAGCGGCCGCGTCGCACGATGCAGACCGCTGGTGGAGATGACATCCACTCCCGAGCCCTGCCACTCATCGAGGTTCTCGAAAAGGATGCTGCCGCTCGCTTCCAGAGTGATGTATTCCCGAAGTCCACGGGTCTCAAGGTCGAGCACGGCATCGCGGGTGAGATCTGGACTCATGTTGTCCATCATGATGTTCAGACGGACATCGTCACCGGTCTCGAGCATGCGTTCAGCCCAGGTCTCGGCCGCGGCGAGCGTCTCATCGAGTGTTCTCACCTCAATCGTGGCGAAGGCACCGGTGCTCTCCAAGGGTAGGTCGCGCAGGATGTTTCGTACACGGGCGGGTCCGCGCTCTCCTGCCTCTGCGGTGGCGGCGAGATCGTTCTCCTTCAGCATGAGCGCATCGGCCCTGTGAATCCGGTGGGTCAATCCACCACCGACAGCGACCGCAGCCTTGTCCAGTGCACCCCATGCGGTCTTCCGGGTGGCGGCGAGAGGAATCTGAGAGTTGGCGACCCAACGTGCTGTATTCGTCGCGATGCCGCTGAGACGGCCGAGGATGTTGAGCAGGATGCGCTCACAGACCAGAATCTGATGACGGTCGGCTTCAATCGTCAGGACGCATGTGCCGGCCTCGATTTCGGTGCCCTCTCCTCCAGACCAGGTGAAGTGGGCACCTGGCATCCATTCCCGAATCAACAGGTCGGCCACATACAGTCCAGCGAGTTTTCCGGATTCCCTTGAGCGGATTTCGGCCTTGGTGACGCGTTCGCCTGCCTCGATTGGCTCGTGCACACCTTCGTCGGCCATCATGGCGACGATCCAGCGCCGTGCACAGGACAGGAACCATTCCGTCGGCCCATCATCGGCGATGAGTCTACGGCGCCGATCGTGGGGCAGCGTGGGCTTCTTGACGGCTTGAACAGTATCTGCGAGCACATCGCCGATGTTCATCTCCTCCTCAGCCGGGCTGGGCCCGACCTCGGGATTTCCTTCAGGGGTCACCACGCCGGCGACCCGATGGGGGGTTTTCACCCTCTCGGCGTACGGCACCCGGCGATTTCGGATGCTCAGACGCGCCGCAGGGCTTCATGACCTCGCTCCACCTCGCCCATCACATGCGGCGCATCGGTGTGGTCGGCGATGGCCTCGCAGGTCTGTCAGCGGCTCTGGTTGCGGCCCAACGAGGGGCTGAGGTCGTGGTCTTCGGAACCGAGGAGCCACTCGGGGGCCTATCGGGACCAATCTCAGCCCAAGAGCACGAATGGTTGTTCGACCAGATCCCAATCAGTTGGCGACGGAAGGGGCGATTGGACCGGCTTCTGCGCCGAATGAAGGTGCCCATGCCCTCACGTGAGATTGAACTTGGCAGACTGGCAATCGTCCGCGATGACCAGCGAATCGGTCTGCCCTCCTTCCAAGGCTGGTTGCGCCGACCCACAGGACCCTTGGCAGCCGCTTGGCCAGAACTCATCCGCAGCGCGCGCAGGGGTGATATCTCCGAGGTCCAAGGACCGGCCAGGGAGGCAGCGACATTACTCAATCTGATGCGAGAATCCAACCCCTACCCTAATCCGAAGGCAGTCTTGGAATTGGCTTGGCGTGGCCGACCCAGAGTACCACTCGATGGCTGGGTCGGTGTCAGCGGTCGTCTGATCAGCGCATGCCTGCAGACGGATGTCGATTTCCAGACCGATGGACCTGTGACTGATCTCAGAATGAATCGCGACGGACGGGTCGACGGCGTGCGTCGCAAGGGACGGGTGCTGCCGGTTGACGCCGTCGTCCTCGCATGTCCACTGCGCGCAAAGCGACGAATTCTCGAGGGTGAGGACCTGCCGTCATCCTCCGGGCGCACAGCGCATCTGCGCTGTCTCGGCCTCTCTGGTGCCCTCATGCGCCCGCACTTTGGACTGTGGGATGCGGATCGCGAGGTGTTCGCACTCGACCTCGCTCAAATGGCTCCCGAGAGAGTACCACGAGAGCACCGCGGCGCAGCATCCTTGCTGCATTGCACCGCGTTCGGTGATGAGGAGAGTGCCGCCAAACGAATCGAGGCATTCCTGGATGCGCAGTGCAGCGGCTGGCGCACTGCAATCGAGACCGATCATAGCCTGCCGCGCCTGCGAATGCCCGCTCTGGATCAGGAGGAACTCCCTTTCGATCGCTTCTCAGATTCTGGCATCTTTTTTGCAGGAGAGGGCGTGTCCAAACTGGATCCAGCCGCGGACGGAGTCGTTGAAGGCGGTATCCGAGCGGGCCGGGCCGCGGCTCAATCCTGAACGGCGTCCAGGCTCACTTCAGCAGCGGCCAGGCAAGCGAGCAGGTCGTCCATCGTCGCTTGCAGTGTACCGAGGGATTCAGCCTCGACACAGATGACCAATTCGATCATCCCTCGACCGATGTCAATCATTTCCACCTCAAAGAGGTCCGGATCATCGGCCTGAATGGCCGAGAGCAGCGCTTTGGCCCGGTTCTCGGGCCCTCGCCAACGGGCTTCAGCGGTCGCCATGGCCCTCCGAACCCCCAGTCCCTCAAGGCGGCATCGGTCGCAACCGCCTTCACCTATCGACCATCTGGGCGCGATATGGGCGGCCTGCTGGAGTGGTACGACGCCCACGCTCGGCCGCTTCCCTGGCGCGAAGAAGGGGTTTCGGCATGGGAGATCATGCTCGCTGAGATCATCATGCAGCAGACCCGGATGGATACCGGGTTGCCCTATTGGCAGCGCATTCGACAAGCCTACCCAACACCTGAGGCGCTGGCAGCAGACTCACAGGAGAACCTGCTCAAATTATGGCAAGGCTGCGGGTACTATGCTCGAGCGCGCAACCTCCACCGTCTCGCTGTGCAATTGGACGGTGCACCGCTGCCCTCTACGCGCGACGAACTCTTGAAACTCCCTGGAATCGGACCCTACACTTCGGCTGCGATCGCCTCAATCGCCTTTGGCGAATCTGTGGCTTGTGTGGATGGCAACGTGCGACGTGTATTGTCCCGATTGAAGGCCTCTCATCTCTCAGATTCCGAGGTACAGTCTCTCGCCACAGGGAAGTTGGATGTGAATCGACCTGGCGATTGGAATCAGGCGATGATGGAACTCGGCTCACGAATATGTTCGCCACGGAATCCTCGCTGCTCCACCTGCCCGATTGAACATGAGTGCCTTGCATCCAGTTCCCCTGATCCGACGGTATGGCCGAAGTCCAAGTCGGTGAAGCAGCGCCGGGTGGAAGCCGCCGCACTGGTCATCGAAGGACCGGAGGGCCTGTTGCTCAAGGCGAGGGAAGGGCGCACACTCGGCGGCCTGTGGGGTCTACCATTCGAAGAGGGAGAGGGGGCGGTCAATCGCTTGCTCGCCGGCCGAGATCAGGTCGAGCAGGTCGGACAACTGCGCCATGACTTCACGCACAAACGACTCGAGATCACGGTGTTCACCGCCGCGGCCATCGATGGCGATGCACTGGTCGATCCGACGACCGTCCCGCTCGCGACTCTGGACCGAAAAGTGCTCGCGCTTCACCGGGGTGGATGAGATGGTAAAATCACCGGCCCGTGAGCGCGTAGATGTGGGTGGCTCACTGCTCGCGGGAAGTGGAGGTCTTGCCGACGAGGCTCAGGCGGATCATCAGGGCCGCAGAGCCATCCTGCTCACTCGCGAGGATGATGTTGTCGAGTTCACCGCACTGGCCGAGACCATGGGCCTCGTCATCGTCGATACGGTGCAACAGCGCGGTCAATCCGACCCACGCACGTATCTGGGAAGTGGGCGTCTCGAACAGGTCGGCACCGATCTGCATGCCAGCCGAGCGCTGAAGCGCCATGATTGGCATGGCGTGGATCTGGTTCTCATTCATCACAACCTGAGCCCACGCCAATTGGTCAACATCCACGAGGCGATCGGCATCGATTGCTGGGACCGGGTCCGACTGCTGCTCGAGTTGTTCACACAGCACGCCGCCAGCGTCGAGGCGCGCACTCAGGTCCGCATCGCCCGTTTGTCCGCGGACCGCTCGGTGCTGCGCGAATTGGTTCAGCGCGAGACCGCGGGTGAGCGACTCGGTTTCGGAGCAGGGGGTCGCCACGCCTGGCGCGGAGTGCTCGAGACGGTGAACCGAGAGATGGCCTCCCTGCGTCGACGCCAACGGCGACACGCTGCCAGCCGGCGGGAACGCCGCCGCCAACGCGCCCGATCCGGTGCACTCACGGTGGGTTTGGCCGGCTATACCAATGCGGGGAAATCCAGTCTGTTTAGTGCACTCTGCGGCAAGGAGGTCCTGATCCAGGACCGACTGTTCTCCACGCTCGAAACCACCGTCGGTCGGATGCAGAAGGGCCCTCGTGTTCTGATGGTCGACACGATCGGCTTCATCGACAGGTTGCCGAGCGACTTGCTCGACGCCTTCGCTGCAACCCTCTCCGAGAGTCTGGAATGCGATATCCTCTTGTTGCTCGCCGATGCTTCTGATAGCCTGACAGAACTCAAGAGACGCCTGGACACGAGTCGTCGTGAATTGTTCGAACGGCTGGAAGAAGATGCTTTTCCACGCCTGCAAGTGGTTCTGACCAAAGCAGATCTGGTCGATGAAGTCCAACTCGAGGCCGCTTCAAGCATCGTCGAAGCCCTCGCACTTCCACCCGCTCTGGCCGTCAGCAGTTCGACCGGCGAAGGCATCGAAGCCCTGCGCGACCAGATCCTCACGATGCTCCATGGCGCACCGGTCGACCTCGTCATTCTCTTCCCTCAAGAGGAAGGGGATTTGGCAGTTGGCGCATGGATGGCCCAGTGCCATGAGATCGGTGCGATAATCAGCAGTGAACCCAACGCGGAGGGCGGTGTCGAATGTCGCCTATGGGTCGAGGAAGGTGACCTTGCCCGATTGCTGGTCAAAGCATCAGGACAGGTTCGCGTGCGCGGGGAATCAGGCGAACAATATTGACAGAGGCGGGCCAACAAATGCCAGTGGAGCCAGAACAGACCGAGCCAGGGGAGCTGCTGGCACTGCCGCCCGAAGAGGGGGCGACCTTCGAGAGTTCAGGCGCTCGCATCGTTCTGCCGAGCGAGCAACAGCTCCATCGCCGCGCGATGCTGGCCGCGTTTCTCGCCTTGATCGCCGCCTCCGCGGGCATTTACGTCGGTTTTGATTACATGGACGGCGAGGATGGTATGTACACCCATCGTCAGTTAATCTATGCGCAGTCGGCTGGCGCTGCGGACGGTTCGGCAACCCTCACGGGAACCCTTCTCCATGCGGACGGCTCACCCGCGATGAATCACACGTTGACGATTCTGGTTCTTCGCCATCAACCCGAGTTCGGTGAACCTGACCCGCGAGGAATTAACGTGCGAACGAACACGTCAGCCGATGGCAGTTTCAAGATGGAGGGTCTCAATCCAGGCGTGGCCATCCTCGACATTGAATCACCGGATGATTCCCTGTTGTGGACGAATCGAATCCTGCTCAGCCCACCCGCTGTGTTCGAGCCGACAGGCTTCACCCACCTGAATCTGCAATGGCCTACAGATGCAGAATTTGAATCGGGAGTGGATCTGAATGGACGCTACTGGCTCGATTTCAGCGAATCCCAGCGCGAGAACAGCACCGAGCCCTACGACCTGACGGCAGGGGCGATGTACGACATGTTCGGCAGCGCTTTTATCGGACTCGGGGTGATTTCGATCACAATTGCGCTGTTCGGGTTGAAACGCAAGAGCACAGGCCTGATTCGGCTCGCCGCAATCACCGGCTTCTTCTCGATGGGTCACCTCTACGTGTCCTGCGGTTTCGGTCTGGTTGCGATTCTGCTCACGATGTTCCTGCCTCGTGAGGATTGAAACCCCGGAAAGATGCAATCATCGGCCGGAAACTTGTAAGAATCAGACTTTTTCAGCGCGAAATGACGCTGTTCGGCTCTTCTTTTATATCTCAGACGACGTTCTGCTCCGTTTGGTAGAGAACACCGGCACCCTCCGCTTCAATACGCTTCAAATGACAAGAATGGTCTGTCACAACCATCTCGTCGCTTCGTCGGTGTTCTCCGCCCTCGGATTACACCCGGCCTCATTCGTGGCTGATTCGCTGCATTCGAGCATACCACGGTTGCACCTTGGCGTGATTATCGAGGATATCGAATCCACGCAGGCCTTGCATCGATCGCAGGATTCCATAATTGGCGAAATCTGCGCCATCGGGATTATCACCGCCGAAGAAATCGCCTTGGAAGCCCGCCGACATCACGTCGAGCTGGTGGACGAGATTCTCTTCGGGCGGGAGATCGAACATCTTGGCTCGCGACTTACCGACCATCTTCATGATGAGCCCACCGAGCCAGATGGATTTCCAAGCCGAGACTCGGCTGAAATTGTCGACCTCAGCCACATATCGCAGGGCATTTCGACTACTCTTGTAGGTGCGATAGATTACCGCGACGATCGACTTGCCGAGAATGTCGTTGCTGAAGGCCATCCACTCATCTTGATGGGTATCCTCACCCGCGTTGGCGAAGATTACACCACCCTCGTGGGTTGAGTTAATCCAGTGCAGGATGTCATTGGAATCGTTGACCTGAGTCCCATCGGCTTCGACATAGATGGGCACGGCCTTCCAGTCCGACCAGGCGATTTCTTTCTTCTTCATCGGGTCGACCTCGACCTCGGCGAAGTCCACACCCTTCCAAGCCAATAGCGACCGCACCTTCCAGCAGAAGGGGCAGGTCTGGAAGCCATACATCGTCGGCTTGCCCTCGACCACTCGCTCGGGCACTTTGGCCGGCTGCGGTCCGCCCTGTGGCTCGGCATCCTCGCTCATGGACCGGCCGCAGCCTCGCTCCGTTCTGAACCTGCCGGGCGAGCGATGCGCTCAAGTCAGAGGGGTGGCACGACCGGTTCGATGGCACGCATCCCTCAGGCGCTTCTGCTCGCCACATTGTTGCTGTTCATGCCCCTGATGGGTTGTTTCGGCGGAGATGACGGCGATGCAGCGGGCAGGATCTCAGTCGAGGTCGAAGGTGCCCTCAGCGTGGCGGGAGGCGAGCCCGCGTTCATCGAGGTGAAGAGCAATCAAGCGTTCACAGTGAATGTGTCCGGCTCAGCGGATGGTCGCAGTTCAAGCGCGGCCTTCTTGATCGATGAGAACGGCATCATGCGCGACAGCGCCCACACCTATCCCGAGGGCACGACCCAGATCGGTGTGATGGCTCATCCTGTGGAGGGCCGTGCATTCAACCTCACCCTGACCACTGCGGATGGCAAGGCATCGACCACCATCGAGATGGTTGTGGGCCCCCTGTCAACTCCTCTGGTCGATGGACAGCGCGCCTTCGATACCATTGACATGCTGACGACTGATTACAACAATCGTTGGTGCGCCTCGGCATCAATCCACGATGGTGGCGCGAATTATGAAAACGCTGCGAATGCGATGAAGGACCGCATGCTCGAGATGGGCTTTGACCATGCCGAGGTCACCGATTATGCCGATGATCCGGACCAGAAGAACGTGGTCGGCTACAAGTGGGGACAGAAGTATCCTGACGAGTGGATTGTCATCGGCGGTCATTTCGATGTCGCCTATGCTTTCACGCCGCCTGGTGGTGGCACTTCCGAGGGTGCGAACGACGACACCTCGGGCAGCACCGTCTCTCTCTCCGTCGCTGAAGGACTGGCAGCGATGGAGTGGGATCATACCGTGGTCGCAGCCCTGTGGTCTTGCGAAGAGGAGGGTCTGAAAGGCAGTTCAGCCTTCACCAATCATCTTCCCGAAGGCATCACCGTCAAGGCCTACATGAATTTCGACATGGTCTCGTTGAACTATCCAATCACCCCCCCGCCCGGATACGGACCGTACGATCTCTCAATCGCCGTGGCCGGTGCGACAGATGAGAACCTCAGCCGAATGCTCGACTGGGTTGGACAGGCTGTCGATGATGACCTCGCCTATGATTACAATTCGAACAATGACATCCACTGGGTTGCGGCCGAGTCGTGTGCTTCGGACCACTGTTCCTTCTTCAGCAAGGGATTCGCGACCTTCAATTTCTTCAGTGCAGGTGGAGACGCCTCGTTCTGGCAGGAATGGCACTCGGGCACGGACAATCTTGACTTCATGGTGATGAAAGCCGGTAGTGAGGAGGATCTGGGCAACGGATTCAACACGCTGGTGTGGATTTCTCTCGAGCTCTTCGTTCGCATCGACAATACCGGTGATGACTTCCAGGGCCGTTGGGCGAACGCGGAGTGAGCCCGCATGGTCAAGTTGCGCTCCTCACCCGAGGAGTTCCGCGTCGATGAGATCGGCGGCCCAGAGGTTTCGGAGGGTGACTTCACCCTGTATCGATTGCACAAGCGTGGCCATGACACATTGGCTCTGCTCGCGCGATTGTCCAATGAATTGGGTGTCAGACGCAGTGATTGGGGCACAGCGGGTCTGAAGGATCGACATGCCGTCACCAGCCAGCTCGTGACATTGCCAGTCAACCTCGGGAATCGCAGCGGAGAGGATTGGTCACTCACCCGGCTCGGTCAGGTACCTGAGAAGTTGAGAAGCGGCGACCATGATGGCAATCGGTTCACGCTGGTGATTCGTGACGTCACGCGCGAGCAGGTCGACCTTCTGCCCGGCCGGCTCGACCAACTCGAGCGGCACGGATTACCGAATTGGTTCGATTCCCAGCGTTTCGGATCCGCAGTCCGCGGTGAGTTACCAGGCGCATCGGTGATCGCGCGGGATTTTGAGCGCGCGATGTACCTCTATCTGGCCGAGCCCAGCCCTTCGGACCGTGCACCTGCGCGCCATGACAAGCGTCATCTGGCCGATATCTGGCCTGAACTTGATCGGGTCGGCAGGCTCGCACACAAACCGTTGATTCGCCCCGTGTCCGCATGGCGGCGGGCCGACGAGGATCCGTGGAAGGCCGCCTATTTCGCGATTCCTCGCAACCTGCGCGGGATGTGGTTGTCGGCCTGGCAATCCCGTCGATGGAATGAGGCCCTCACCGATTTGTTCGAGCAGACCTTCGCATCCCACCTGCTGCATCGGGTATCGCTGAACACCGGCGATGAGTTGTGCTATCCCCATGCACCACCCGGTAAACAGGGCACGGCCAAGCATTCCCTGGTCGAGTCCGTCACTTCAGACCTGAGCACGCTGCCAGATGTGCTCACGATGGAGACTCAGGACCTGTCGGATTGCGACGGCTTCCTCACTGCACACGATCGAACGATCCTGATTCAGCCTGCGGATCTGCAATGTTCCGAGCCCGAACAGGACGATCGCAACGGCAGTTCAAGGAATAAGCGCTGGAAGGTCACACTCGCGTTTGACTTGCTGCCGGGAGCCTATGCGACCAATGTGGTCAAGCGGCTGTTCCACTGAACCTTAGGTTCACTGTCGGCCATTGTCGCGCAGCCAACCCTCGCCATAGTGGGCCCACTGTTCCATGGTCCAACCCGCGGGGATGCCTTCGGCAGGAATCGGAGGGCCCTGCGGCACTGCAGCGGGTGCAGGTTGCAACTCAGGTATGGGGGCGGGCATCGTCAAGGGTGGCAATTCATCGAGTAGCATCGGTGACGCAACTGCGCCTCCGCCACCGCGCTTGCGCACGACCATCACGCCGAGGAGGGCGACCAGGCCGAGCATCACGATCAGCCCGATTACAGCGATGGTCATCACCATCGAGGATTCCTCGGTTTCCTCGACGCTGCGGCTCGCATCCATCGGGTAGAAATCAGCCTCATCGGAGACACCATCGCCATCGCTGTCTAAGCAACCGAGGCGGTCCACAGTCGAATTGCCCCACTCGCCGAGGCAATCATCGGAGAGGTTGGTCTCAGGCTGATCCGCATAGGTATCACCGTCCTCATCAGACCAGAGTCGCTGATCGTGGGGGTAGTCATCGACGAAGTCCGCCCAATGGTCTTCATCATCGTCCCAACAACCGAGCAAGCCCTCGGTCGAGGTGCCCCAATCCGCGGGACAGTCATCGGCGTTCACGCCTCCGGCCTCATCCCCATATCCATCGAGGTCACCATCCGCCCATTGGCTGGGTTCGCTGGGGAATGCATCTCCAGCATCAGACCAGCCGTCGGAATCACTGTCCACACAGCCATAGCGATCGAGGGTGGAGACCGCGTGCGCGCTCCCGTTGTCATCCGGGCAGACATCCGCCTGGAATCCATCGGCTTCGTCGCCGAAACCATCGCCATCGCGGTCCGCCCATTGGCTGGCATCCGAGATGAAGGCGTCACCGCCTTGAGCGGTTGACCAATCCGGGTCGGGATTCGAGTATCCATCCTCATCGGAGTCTGGACAGCCAAAGCGGTCCTCGGTGGATTCGCCAGGAATCGTCGTGCAGCCATCGGGTCGATCACCGTCGGATTGGTCTCCATAGCCATCCTGATCGGTGTCGCGCCATTGGGTCGGGTCGCTGAAGAAGTCGTCCTCGACATCCGCCCAGCCGTCTTCATCAAGATCGGGACAGCCGACCTGAACGCCTTGATTCGCCTCACCATAGGTGGTCGGGCAGAGATCCTCAGCATCGGGATAGGCATCATCATCGTCGTTGAGATCCTCTAGAGCATCCTCACAACCATCGCGGTCCTGATCGGTCAAAGGAGCGGAACGGAAGCCGATGCGTCCGAGCGGACAGCGATCGAGATTCGGCCAACCTGCACTACAGCGGGTCCCCGGTCCACCGACATCGCAGATGAGATCATCATCATCATCATCATCCTCGGTTGAATCGCGGCAGCCATCGGTGTCATAGTCGGTCGTAGGGTCGCTGGTCCAGCCGAGTTCGCCCTTCTCGCAATCATCATCGCCATCTTGCAGACCATCGGAATCGTCGTCGACATCTTCGGTTGAATCTCGACAGCCGTCACCATCGTAATCGGTGCTTGGGGTCGAGGTCCAGCCGATCTCGCCATATCCGCAATCACCCTCATCATCGTTGAGTACACCATCACCATCTCCATCGGGATCGCAGAAATCTCCCAATAAATCCCCGTCGTGATTATTCTGATCTGTGTTGGCCACGCCTGGGCAGTTGTCGAGACTGTCACGGATGCCATCGCCATCCCCATCGGGGAAGACATCCAGACGGATGACCCGGGCAAGGCCCGCGTCGACATACCAGAGTTTGCCACCCGGACCGACGTCGAGACCCATGATCGAATTCGCATTGGTGTCGACAGTCTGAATCAGAGTCGCGCTCTTGCCATTGGTCGCCAGATCAAAGGCACTGATTTTCCCGTTGCCGTTCTCTGAGATGAACAGTGTGTCTCCGGTCAGGACCAAGCCACTGGGGCGAGACAAGCCGGTGACGAGCACACCCCATTCCACATCGGTGATGGAGGAGTATTCAGCAAGAACTTCATTCCCCCCTCTGGGGGGGTGAGAAGGTGAGTTGTAGATGTCGGTCGTCGTCGTGCTGGGGTCGTCGGTGTTGACCCATAGAATGCGATTGGTGCCGGTGTCGGCGATGTACAGGATCCCGTTGGTTTTGTCCAGCATCATATGGCCGGGCACATTCGCACGCCGAGTCAGGCTGATTTCGGAGTAGCGGCGCACCACACCATCATCGTGGTCGTCACCTCCGGTGTCGTGATCATCGTGGAAGTCGTAGTAGACCAGTTCGGAATAGTAGCCGTCGAAGTACCAGTAGGCATTGCCCGAATCATGGGCGATCCCCATGCCATTGGGAGATTCGTGCAGCATGTCGAGATGACTGCCGAGCCCGCCGCCGCCATTCTGGTTCTCCACCGCGAAGTGGGCAAGGGATCCCGGCCACAATGCAGGACCCATGAAATTGTTCGGACTTGCCGCACCATCGAAGGTATTCCGCGTCTCTTGCGCGGTCGCGAAGATGGTGCCGAACTCGCTGTGGGTCTGGCCGAATGCCATCGCACTCGCCTCTTCCATGAAGTGGTTTCCATAAGCGTCCTGACGGTTCTCGCTCCACTGGCTCGTTTTGCCCGCGTTGTGCACGATCGTCATGCTGTCATCGCCGCGGTTGAGCACCCACAACTCGTCGGCCACACCGGGATTGAAGGCGATGTCGCGAGGCGTGGAGAGGTCGTCGGCAGCTGAGGTTGCGATGATGGTCTCATCGAAGCCAGAGCCGAATTGGGGCACGGTCGTATGCGAGGTTCGGCCGGCGTCAGACGAGGCTTGTACCGGAGGTGCAGCCATGGCCAGAAGTCCCGAACAGAGCAGGAGCGCCACCATCAGAAACGAGGACGAGCGTTGGGTCATGCCGTGGGCGACTGATGACCCCAATGAAAAGATGCCCCTTCGGGGTTTGCAGAAAAAACCAACTCAGACTGGGCCGACGACGTTGGCTGCAGCCCCGAGCAGGCCGATGATTAGAACGAATCCGAGTGCGAGGCGGGCGGGATGTCTGGGCCTCGTCGGACTGGGTTGGGCCGTTCAGGATCTGTGAGATATATCGCACGGAGCGCACTTGGGATACCTTCAATTCTGTGCGTCAGTGGGTACGACCCATGCGCAGCCTTCGATTTTCGATTCTGTTCGCAGTATTCCTACTGCTTGCACCCGCGCTGATGCTCCCCGCCGCTGCGGATCACGAGTGGGACCACAGATACTCCATCAAAGGCACGGTCACCGATTCGGCGGGCAACACCGCCCGATTTGTCGATGCAGCCATCGACTGCAGTTCGGGCGCGTCTGATCCAGAGGTGTGCGGCCATAACGAAGGGCGCTCCGCATCCACCGGCCTGTCGGGTGAATTCGAACTCGATCTGCACATACATGTTGGAAATGATGGGATGCTGATTGTGCTCGATATCGATGGTCAGAAATTCAATCACACGCTCGACCTCGAACCCGACGGAGATGACCAGGCAAAGCATGATGCTCGCTTCGCGGATTTCACTTTCGAACTGGATCACGAGGTCGACAACACCGCACTGTATGCCGCCATCGCCGGGGGTCTTCTTGCCATCGTCCTCGCCATCGGATTCTTCGTCAAGTGGCGCCGTCAAAAGCAAGAGGGAATCTCTTCCAAGCATCACTCGTCGTTCAGTTCAGCGAGCAAGACCGTCACGTCAGATCTGGTAGGCTGTCCGCGATGTGATGCCAAACTCAAACACTCGAACTTGAAGAGTCATCTGATGAAGAAACATTACCTCAAGGCGGAAGAGGCAGCAGCACTCATCGGCGATGAAGAGGAATGATTCGGACCTAGGTTGACTTATCAGCCGAGAATCCACATCACGGTCCGATGGAGGAGCGGGCACGTTCGGTCGCCATCGACGTTCTCAGGGGTCTCGCCCTGCTGTTCATGATCGAGGTGCATGCCGCAGCGACTTGGCCACCCCTCGGCGTCGCCCGCGATCACCCGGCCGCGCTACTATCGGCAGCGATCGGCGGGCTCGCAGCACCGCTATTCGTGACCTTGGCTGGCTGGAGCGCACACTGCGCTGTGCAGCGCCGCCTCGACGGCCCGACTGCGGACCTCATCCGCTGGGCGGGGGTTCGCTTCGCCATCCTGTTCACCGCCCAGGTTCTCGTCAATCTGATTGCCTCACATGTCTTTGAATGGAATACGCCGGGCATCCTCAGCCTGCTCGCTTTGTGCAGTGTCGCAGTGCTGGCGACCGCACGGCTCGATGTGAAGATGAGAACCGCTCTACTGGCGATTATCGTGTTATTCGTAGGCTGGCTGCAACCTTCTGTCACCAACTGGAGTTCACTGATTCATTCCGAAGGGCTGGTCGAATGGTTCCAGCGATTGTTCATCGATGGAACCTACCCCTTCCTGCCATGGTTCGCCTTCCATCTACTCGGTTCGATCCTCGTGGATGTCGGCACCAGAGAACGCCGAATCGCGATGAGCGGTGGTATCGCTGCGTGTCTGGGTCTCATCCTGATCTCAAGGTATGAATCTGGATCGATGATTGGGACCTTCGGCCCAGCGGTGCTGACCTTCTTCCCGGCCAACCCGCCCTTCGTGGTCGCAGCGATGACCGGTGTTCTCCTACTGTACGAAACGGTGCATCTCCTTTCCGAAGCGACATTGAACAGCCGAGTCGCAGAAGCAATCGCGGATTCGGGACGGTTCACGCTGTCCTACTACATCCTGCATTTCATCCCGCTCTTCCTGTTGCGGGATTGGACCCCACCCACGATCTGGATCGGGCTTGTCGCGGTCCTTGCCTACACAGCACTATGGCCGGTGATCGGACATCTCCACCGGAAGTGGAAACCGAGATTCTCATTCGAGGAAATCATCACCCGACTGAGCAAGCCCAGAATCTGATCATTCCTCTTCGGAACAGAA
>Ga0114993_10001676_pt1 | contig 25235 bp, 19 predicted proteins | sample ArcticOcean_MG_C_FD_87042 | JGI IMG/M metagenome (GOLD analysis project Ga0114993, IMG submission 87042) | Marine microbial communities from western Arctic Ocean - ArcticOcean_MG_CB2_150 | ecosystem: Environmental > Aquatic > Marine > Oceanic | place: Arctic Ocean: Canada Basin | collected...
AACGCTCGTTAAAGCTTCATTGACAACTTTTCCACTGGGCAAGCGACTCGGAGCATAAACAATGAAGGGAACTCGTGCCGACCCTTCATAGGGTACTCCTTTATTAAGGCGTCCATGCTCACCACATAAATCACCATGGTCGGACGTAAAGACAATAATCGTCTTTTCCAACACGCCTTCCGCTTTGAGCGAGGCAATCAATTTACCGACATTGTCATCAATACATTTCACCATTCCATAATAAGCTGGCATAATTTTTCGCAACTGCGCGGCCGACACACCATTGGCAGGCTTGCCCCAGTTGGGAATCTGAGCGGCTTGTCGCTGCAACGTTAGCGGAATGGGCACTTCGACATTGGCGTACATCGTATCGTACGGCGGACGGACAGTGTTGGGTCCGTGAGGGTCGGGTAAACTGATGTAATAACAAAACGGCTTGTCGCGGTTTTCATGAATAAAATCGACTGCTCGATCACACAGCCAATCCGTCGCGAATGATTTTTCGTCTGCTCCCGCTAAATTATAGTTCGCCTGCCCATTTGCATTTCTCGCAGCGACCCGCGGACCTTTTTCAGTGATCTCAAACTTCTTCCAATGCCCTCGGTTAAACATCCAACGATTGTCAGTGAATCCAAAATTACGCTCCGGGGCCCATTGCGGTTTACCGGGACCATCAAGATGCCATTTCCCGGCGAATCCGGTTGCATAGCCCTGCTGTTTCAAAACGTGAGCAAATGTAATAACGCTGTCCGACAACGGAATGTTGTTGTTAACAACTGGAGTTTTTTGTGGATAATGACCCGAGATAAAAGCTGCTCGTGAAGGTGAACAAACCGGCGTGGTTGCATAAAAACTAGTACAGAGAACTCCGTTTTTGGCAAGCCAATCAATATTTTGTGTGCCGACAATGCGACCGCCATAACAACCGAGCGTTCCAAAGTGGTGCTCATCGGTTTGAATAATTAACAAGTTCATCTTTTCCGCAGCGTTCGCTGAAACAACAAATAACAAACAACATGCCAAACGAAAAAGATTATGCAACATCGTGATGGTCCTCAGAACAGTATCGATCAAGTTATATAATTTGGGTTTAAATTCATAAAAACCGCGTGATGTAGCGTAGTGCTAACCGCAGTTTCAGCTAGCGCACAGTACCTTGTGTGATTTTAGCCCCCGTTCAAGCGCAAGCTAGGTAGACGCATCATCAATGGGCATGGGGGTGAAATTTATTTAACTGCGACAACGCAGACAATCCACGCCAACCTAAACGGCGGCACGCCGTTCACGACGAGCAAAAGCGAACGTGACGAGCTTATTTCGTTCCACATCCCAAAGCTTCAGACGCAGACACTTGTAGACATCCCACGGCAACAACGATGTCACTCCCGGATTTTTCAATTCTTTGATCGCTGCCATTGCTTTGGGCAACTTGTAGAACGGGATGTTGTGATTTAAATGATGGATGTGGTGGTACCCGATATTCGCCGTGAACCAATCAAACAATCGACTCATACGAATATAACTCGACGACTTCAAAGCCGCCTGTACATGTGTCCAGTCACGTCCGATTTTCAATTCAACAGACGGAAAATTATGCTGAGCATAGAACAAGTATGATCCCATTCCAGAAGCAATCGCCATCGGAATGATCATCACAAATATGATGTTGTGCGAATTACCTGTCATTGCCAACACGAAATAAATTGTCACGTGTACAATCACAGCAAAAATCGCGTCCCAGTGACGTCTTGGATTTATGAACAACGGGCGGATACACATGCCTAAGAAAAAGACTGTTACATATCCTAAGCCAATAAATAACGGGTGACGTGCTATTCTATATTGTAAGCGACGTAACAACGGAGCCGCGGCATAGTCCTTGGTTGTCATCACGGGATAAGACCCAATGCTTGCACCATAGAGTTTGGCGTTGTTTTTGTGGTGATGATTATGAGAACGTTTCCAAACACTTGGTGGACTCAACGTTATCATTCCAAACAAAAACATAAACGCTCGAATAAATCTAGATTTTCTCAGAATCGCACCGTGTTGATAGTCATGGTAAATCACAAACAAACGAACGTGTACGAGTCCTAACACAATGCTCGTCACAATCTTCCACGGTATGGACGGTATCTTAAAAACAGCAACGAGTAGCGCCGTCCAAACAATGGTTGTCGAGATGACACACCAGAGGCTCACCCATACGTTTTCCGTAGCGTATTTGCGACTAGCAATAAGTAGTTCTTTTGGAGATTTCAATCGACTCACCGTGTTTACCGTCTTAGTTTCTAAACTTCCATTCCATCCACATGTGTTACTCGTTAAGCAATCGAAACTATTGCGCCGTCTAAGCGAAACCATTCATGATCTACGATAGCCGTGACAGCTGTCGATTCCATTTCTAGGCTTTGGGCAATATCCTCAACACTACGGGGCATACCCACCTGGAATAAGTAATCCCAAATCTTGTTTCGTTCGTCTTCCATAACTATAACCTGTATCCTGCAAACTAAGGTCTGAAACACCACTGCAGTTGCTTGCTCATTGCAGTTCTCCTATATCGTCGTGGATTACGGGGATTACGACAATACGAGCATTCCGATTTCTCCGAGAATCTGCCCTTATTTTTCCGTATTTTACAATACACAGACTCGAGATCATCGTATGTGGCGTCCGAAATGAATCTAGAACTGCAGGGAGCGATTATTGACTCAATCCATGCTATTTACGTCTTTTTATGTGGTATAAAAGATTAATAATGAAAAATCCCAATCAGCTCGTAAATTACGACAACGTCGATCAACAATATCTCGAAAAGCGACAGTTGAAACCGAGTGCTGGCTGGATATTATTATGGGCCATGGGCGTAGGTGCGGTAATTTCCGGTGACTTTTTTGGTTGGAACCTGGGCCTCGCAAATTCCGGATTTGGCGGATTATTAGTAGCCACTGGGATCATGGCCGTGATGTATTTCTGTATGGTTTTCACCGTCGCTGAACTTTCCGCTGCATTGCCTCATGCTGGCGGGTTCTTTTCATTTACTCGCAATGCCTTCGGCCCTGTTGGTGGTTTCATTTGCGGGCTTACCGACATAATTGAATATGTGATCACACCAGCGGTCATCGTCATCGGGATCGGCGAATACATGAATGTGCTGGTCTTCGGTGAAGGAACTGATCCGTCCATCGCGATTACGATATTGTGGTGGGCACTGGCCTATGGGCTCTTTGTTCTAATCAACATCATCGGTGTTTCTTTGTCGATGCGTATGGGACTGATTTTCGCCGGCTTAGCTGCTTGTGTGCTACTCGTATTTTATGGAGGAGTCTGGTTCAACGGTAGTTTTGATTCGGCGCGGTTATTTGATATCGCAGCAGACCCAGGTAACGGGCCGTGGTTTCCCAAAGGGCCGTCAGGCATTTTCGTGGCCTTACCATTTGCCATGTGGTTTTATCTGGCCATTGAACAACTACCTTTGGCCGCCGAAGAAAGTCAAAATGCTGCCGGCGACATGCCGCGCGCATTAATCTTCGGCATGGTTACACTGTTTATTTTTTCTGTACTGACACTGACCCTCAATACCGGTGTCGTTGGCGCCAATAACTTGGCCACCGATAAAGCCCCGTTGGCGAGTGGATTCATCAAAGTGTTTGGAGTCGGAGATGCCGCTCGTGTGCTAACGCTCATTGCCTTGGTTGGCTTGATTGCTAGTTTCCACGCCATTTTATATGCCTATGGCCGAGTGTTATTTGCTTTGTCGCGAGCCGGATATATCCCTCGGTTTTTATCACTAACCGGAAAACGAAAAACCCCGTATGTCGCCTTGCTAGCCGGCGCATTAATTGGATTTGGCTGTGCGTTAGTCATCACAGTGACCAAGCCAGATGCCAATAGTGATAGTCATGTCGGATCCGCGCTGCTGAATATGGCTGTGTTCGGTGCTGTTATTTCATATGCTTGCGTGATGGCGAGCTTTATTAAATTGAGAATATCGAAACCGCATCTCGCGCGACCATACCGCAGTCCGCTAGGTATCCCCGGTGCAATAGTGGGACTCCTGTTATCGCTGGTGGCCCTTATCGCCACACTATCCGACCAATCACTGCTACCGGCGGTTGTCGGAGTCGTTGTATTTTTGATACTCGGTATGATTTACTTTTTCTGCTACAGCCGTCACCATTTAGTTGCGCAAGCGCCTGAAGAAGAAGTTGCACTGATCGCCGAAGCTAAACATGAATTGGCTTAAGTAAGGAGTTTGATCAATCTATGATATCCCTCGAAGAATTGAAACAACGGTCCGCCACTGGGGAAATCGATACTGTAGTCACAGGTTTTACAGACCTCTACGGACGATTACTTGGAAAACGCTGTGACGCTGGGTTTTTCCTAGACAACATCGCTGAGAACGGAACTCATGGCTGCAATTATTTGTCCACCGTCGACATGGAAATGGAACCCATTGATGGTTACGCTGCGGCAAACTGGGAAGCTGGGTATGGAGATTTCCATCTTGTGCCCGACCTCGCAACTTTGCAGGTCGCTTCATGGTTGGACCGAACCGCCATCGTTTTTTGCGATGTGCAAGATGGTACGACGCATGAACTGATACCCGTGATGCCCCGTAGCGTCCTAGCAGCGCAAATCCAATCAGCGAACCAACTTGGCTTCACCGCCCAAGCGGCCTCGGAATTAGAATATTATTTGTTGCAAGAGAGCTACGAACAAGCACATTCTCAGCATTATCACGACCTCAAGGCAGCGGGTTGGTATTTAGAAGACTACCACATCATGCAAGGCAGTCGCCGCGACGCATATCATGGAGAACTACGCCGACATTTGTCAGCTTCAGGCATCCCCGTGGAATCAACTAAAGGTGAATGGGGACTAGGACAACATGAAATCAATGTTGTTTACACCGACATTAAAGCCATGGCCGATCGACATATCGTCATTAAGCAATGTGCCAAAGAACTTGCGGAAATCCAAGGCGTCAGTGTCACGTTTATGGCCAAATACAAACAGGACCAAGCGGGGTCGAGTTGCCACATCCATTTAAGTCTATGGAACGACTCGGGAAATGCATTTGCCGGAGAGGAGACGTTAGGGAGAATCCAATGTTCCAACGTATTTAAATCATTCTTGGCCGGTTGGATACACCATGCGCCCGCTTGCATGCCCTGGTACGCACCAACGGTAAACTCCTATAAACGCTTTCAACACGGATCGTGGGCTCCGACAAGTCTCGCTTGGAGCCAAGATAATCGGACTGCTGGATTTCGCGTTGTGGGCAGCGACCAATCGCTGCGAATTGAGTGCCGCATTCCCGGCGCTGACGTAAACCCATATCTCGCATTTGCAGCAGCCTTAGCTTCGGGTTTAGATGGCGTTAAAAATGAGATGCAACCGCCAGATGAATTCATTGGAAATGCATATGACCAAGCTGACATCCCTCAGGTCGCCGCGACCTTTGGCGACGCGATCACCGAATTCTCGAATAGCGATTTCATCAAACAGAATTTTGGCGAGGCGGTACAACAACACTACAGCCACTTCTTTAACACAGAGCGATTAGCCTATCAAAATGCCGTGACGGATTGGGAACGTCAACGTTATTTCGAGCGTATTTAGTAAGCGACAGCGCTAGGAATTGTTCAAGAATTTTTTCAATAGGGATTTGCATTACGTGTCAGCAACGATACCTCGAATCGGAATCACTATGTATGGCTGTAACGAGGAAGGCAGTTATAGCATTCCGCGCGAGTATATCGATAGCGTTCAGCGGGCTGGCGGAATTCCTTTGATTTTACCACCGTTGCACAACGTGCAGGCGGCCTTAGAGCAAATCGATGCGGTGTTACTCATTGGCGGTGGTGATCTGTGCCCGTCATGTTACGGTGGCAGTGACCATGAGACCATCTATATGACGGATCCTCAACGCGACGACTATGAAATCGAGTTGACAAAAGCCGTGCTCGAGTCGGATAAGCCGGTATTGGGAATTTGCCGTGGCCTACAAGTCTTAAACATAGTGCTTGGCGGGACGTTGCACGAACATTTACCCGACGTGTACGGCGATTCGGTTAAGCATCGGTTGCCGCCCCGAGAACCCGTAAATCATGAAGTAACTGTCATCGCCGATTCGATGTTAGCCGAGATTGTTGGCGAATTGACATTCAGTGCTCCAAGTTGGCATCACCAGTGCTTGAATCAAGTAGCCGAGGAATTGACCGTGGTCGCAACAGCACCCGATGGTGTAATCGAAGCTGTTCAATGGACCGCTAAGAAATGGTGTTTAGCCGTTCAGTGGCACCCCGAACTCGCCGCTGCAGAGGATCCTGTACAACAAAAAATATTTGACGCGTTGGTCACTAGTTGCCTATCGTGATTCAACACATTTGATACATAGAGTGATTTTATAAAAAGGAATTCCTGTTCATGGGACGACTACAAGATCAAGTGGCATTAATAACCGGCGCCGCCGGAGGTATTGGGCGGGCAACAGCACTGCGGTTTGCCGCAGAAGGTGCCAAGTTAGTATTAGCGGATGTGGACGACGTTGAAGGTGCACAGACGTTACAGCAAGTCCAAGCGGCGGGGGCCGAAGTAGTCTATGTGCACGCCGATGTGTCACGGGGTGCAGATTGCCAATTAATGGTTGCCGCGGCAGAAACTGAGTTCGGCGGTTTACATATTTTATTCAATAACGCCGGCATCATGCATCCGGAGGACGGTGATGCCATGAGTACGGAAGAACATATCTGGGATTTGACGATGGCCATTAATTTGCGTGGTGTCTTTTTGGGTTGCAAATATGGAATCCCGCTGATGCTGAAATCCGGTGGCGGTAGTATTATCAATACCGCGTCATTTGTAGCACTCATGGGTGCAGCCACACCTCAACTCGCCTACACCGCTAGCAAAGGTGGTGTGCTGGCCATGACACGTGAATTGGCCGTTATCCATGCGCGGCAAAACCTCCGCTGCAATGCGCTATGCCCTGGGCCGTTGCACACAAAACTTTTGATGGACTTTTTGGATACGGAGCAAAAGAAACAACGCCGCCTTGTACACATTCCAATGGGACGCTTCGGCTTAGCATCAGAAATGGCAGATGCCGCCTTGTACCTAGCCAGCAGCGAATCTTCCTATGTAAACGGAACTGAGTTTGTCGTCGATGGCGGAATCACCGCCGCTTACGTGACACCCGAAGATTAGCCGAGGCGCATTCGTGGTCATTCGCGGCCCGTTTTACCCCGTCGTAGAGCATCCTCGCCAAAACGATCTCGAATCAAATCAGAGACCTCATCTAGTTTTTCACGTTGCTTACTGTCCTCTTGATCAAATAGACCTTGCTGCCGCACACCACTGTCTAAACCAGTCACACCCATCCCAATTAATCGCAAGTCCAATTCACGATCGGGCAAGCGGTTCTCGAGCATCTCAATCACCGTTTCATAGAACACTTCCGTCGCATCGCTCGGCAGCGACAATGTCTTTGACCGCGTGAGCGTCTGGAAGTCATGGTAGCGCACTTTTAGGTGAACCGTTTTGGCGTGTAAGCCTGCACTGCGTAGACGCTGGGACACTTGATCCACCAAATCTCGCAACTGCTCACGCAATACGCCGATGTCGGAAACATCCTCAGCGAAGGTCTGTTCGTTTGAAATGGATTTCGCACGACAGTCTGGCACCACTTCACGCTCATCAAAACCGCGTGCTAAATGCCACATTTGAGTTCCCGCCGTGCCAAACAAACGCTGCAAGCTTTCCTCCGTATACGACTTCAAGTGTTTGATCGTATGGACACCTAATTCCGTCAGTTTTTTCTCCGTTACCTTACCTACACCCCAGATCCTTTTAACGGGCAACGGTTCTAGAAACGATTGAACCTCATCTTCGTTAATAATGCAAAATCCATCAGGTTTATCAAAGTCGCTTGCAAGCTTTGCTAGATATTTATTGGAAGCCACACCTACCGAAGCAACCAATCGCAATTCATCTTTGATTTCTTTCTTGAGCCGTCTCCCAATTACTTCAGCACTACCAAAAAGCGATTCACTACCACCAACATCAAGAAACGCCTCGTCAAGCGACAGCGGTTCAACTAGGGGAGTATAGCGAAAGAAAATTTCCCGCAGCTGTTGCGATATCTCAGCATAGAAGGCCAATCGTGGCTTAATGACCACGGCCTGCGGGCACAGTTTAAGCGCTGTTTTAGTCGGCATGGCACTATGTACGCCAAATTGTCTCACCTCATAACTTGCTGCGGCTACCACACCCCGCCGCTGGGCACTTCCACCAACAATCACCGGCTGGCCAATCAAGTTAGGATTCTCACGCTGCTCGACCGATGCGAAAAAGGCATCCATATCGATATGTAAAATTGAAGCAGTCATGGGCCATCATTATTAGTAATTCTTGACGATACGCCAACACCGATGAATGCGACGGTTACGATAATCCTCGGGGACCGTCTGCTTACTTATTTCATGACACTCCGCCGGTATTTTATCTTCGTCAAACTTGAACCGCCGATAATTCGTAGAAAAATAAATGACTCCACCTTTTCGCATCCGCAGCAGCACGTGCTTTAACAAGCTATCCCAATCATCTTGAATCACCCAATCGGCAGTGGTTGATTTGCTATTGGAAAACGTCGGTGGATCGACAACTGCCAAATCAAATATCTCGCGTTCAGGCAGCGCCGTAATATAGTCTCTAATTCCCGCTGGTATGTAATGATGCTCCGGTCCCTTGAAACCATTAAGTTGCATATTACGTTCAGCCCATTGTAAATATCGCTTTGATAAATCCACGCTCGTCGTTGACTTCGCTCCGCCATCGGCCGCATACACCGTAAACGATCCGGTATAGGCAAACAGGTTCAGGAAATCTTTTCCACGGGATTCTTCTAACACGAGCTTCCTTGTTTCACGGTGATCCAGGAACAGGCCTGTGTCGACATAGTCCGATAAATTCACGATAAATTTCAGACCATTTTCATGGGCTTCAATTTCATACCGATCCTTTGCCAGTTGTTCATGTTGGCTGAGACCCTTTTGTTGTTTACGTCGTTTCAAGAAGGTCTGCGCGTGGGGCAAATCCAAAGCATCCGCTGCTGTGGTCCGCATCAAATCCAACCATTGTTGATGGGCAGCCAAGTCGCGATCATGCGGCCGTTCGAACTCGCTTAAATGTAAGTGATCTTCATAGCGGTCAACAACCAATGGAATTTCGGGGATGTCCTTCTCGTAAAGTCGAAAACAAGTCACCCCTCGTTTGCTTGGCCATTTGCGTAAATGTTTCGCGCGACTGGTTAGTCGCCGTTTAAACAACTCAGCCTGTTCAACCGCTTTGTCATCCAATTCTCCAAACACTGCCGTAGGAAATTCATCGAGGTTGCGGGGGCCATGGAACTGATAATACGTGCATTCGATTCGCGCATTGTACAACTTGCGGCGGCGGTCAGCTTGTTTTTGAATCACTCGTTCAAATCGATCAAAGGATGTCAAAACGTAATGCGACCAAGTTGGTAATCGTCGCAACACCTCAGGCATCGATTCGTAAAGTGGCTCCAAATCCCGATATCCACTGAGCCGCTCCCCGTAAGGCGGGTTGGTAATCATACAACCGAAACGTCGACTGCTGCTGATATCCTCAAAGGCCTTCTCTTCAAAATGAATGTTGTCGCCGACTCCCGCTAACGCCGCGTTATGCCTCGCAATTTTCAATACACGAAAATCAATATCCGTGGCCAACAACATTTCCGGAAACTTCGGTTCCAACAAATCATCCGCTTCCGTTTTAGCTTCTGACCACAAATCATCAGAAATTGTGTCCCAATCACTAGCTGCAAATTCACGATTGCGACCTGGCGCCATATTTCTGGCGCGCATCGCCGCTTCAATCGGGATCGTACCACTACCACAAAACGGATCCATAAAGGGTCGCTTTTTGTTCCAGAAACTCAACTGAACAAGTGTCGAAGCGAGTGTTTCTTTGAGTGGAGCGCCGCCAGCTTCGGCGCGATAGCCCCGCTTATGTAAACTGGGGCCGGTCGTGTCGATCGTCAACGTGGCCATATCGTCAAGCAAGGCAATCTGACATTTAATTTGTGGTCCATCCTCTGGTAATTCAGTCACACCGTGCTGTTGACTAAGTGCTTCCACAATCGCTTTCTTCACCGCACGCTGGCATGCCGGAACGCTCGAGAGTTGAGAACGGATCGAACGGCCAACTACTGGAAAACAACCGTTCACCGGAATCCATTCGTCCCAGCGAATAGACTTGGTAGTATCAAACAAGGTGTCAAAATCTTTCGCCTCAAATGACGCCATCTGAATAAGTACACGGTCAGCTGTTCGCAACCATAAATTGGCACGACAAATCGCAAGAGCATCGCCGGTAAACTGTATCCACCCTGGCGCAATTACTTTGCCTTCGTAGCCTAACGCTGCTAACTCTCGTTTGACCACCGCCTCGATCCCAAAGGCAGTCGTTGCGATGAGTGTATATGGAATTGCCATGAAAATTTTTCTGCTGCAAGTGGTTAAGAAAAGACGTGGAGAGCTTGAACAACATGTGGGCAAGGCGACATGTTAGCGGCAATTAACACATTACTGCCAAATTCGCTGTCGATTTGCGCTATTGCTACACATCGTCATCGTTAGAAGTAATCTGATGCAATTCTTTGCTCGGTTGAGGCGACAATAAAGAACCGGAAGCATCGCTAGAACTACCGGAACATTTGGAACATCCGCTGGCTGATTTTCCTCGTAGCAAGGCGACTAAGCGATAGAGGAAATATCCAACCGCCGCGATACAAACTAGGCCGACAACTGTATTTTGGATTTGCTCATTCATCATTAGTTGTTCCGTCCATCACATAGAACTCGTGGATCAGATGCAACGGATTAATCGTGGTCAGACCGACAGGCAATTGCTAGCAACAACAAACGTTACCCAAGCTGCAACATAAGCCAAAACAGTCATATAGACAAATGTGAACAGCGGCCATCGCCAAGATTGAGTCTCTTTTTTCAAAACCGCTAATGTTGACACGCATTGTGCACAGAGGGCAAAAAACACCATGATGGAAAGCCCAACGGGAACAGTGAAAACTGGCTTCGAGGGGTCGTCGTCCCAAGTTGCATTTTTTAAATGGTCCTTTAGTCCCGCCGATGCCTCGTCCTCTTCGTCACCCAAATTGTAAATCACTCCCATCGTTCCGACGACAACTTCCCGTGCTGGAAACGACGCCAACACGGCAATGCCAATTTTCCAATCCCAACCCAATGGTCTAACGACTGGCTCAATCGCTTGACCGGCTCTTCCTAAGTAACTGTTGCGTAATTGTATGCCGGAAGTTTGTGTCGCTGACAGTTGTTCCACTGCCGGCTCGCTACGGGGAAAATAGGCCAATGCCCAAATCAATACGGTACAAGCTAAAATCAATGTCCCCGCTTGCTTCACAAAATCCATCCCTTGCTGGAACATTTTGCGCGACACTATCGATATGCTAGGCATCTTGAAGCTTGGCAGCTCCATTACAAAAACTGGGGTTTTACCCTTTAACATTGTTTTCTTTAATATCCAAGCCACACAAATAGCAACGACTATACCGAGTAAGTACATGCTGAGCAGTACAAGTGCTTGCTGACTAACCCACCCACCTAGGATTTGCCGCTCCGGAATACAAGCCGCTGTGATCAAGATATAAACTGGCAGTCGCGCACTACAACTCATCAATGGCGCAATCAGCATGGTTGCTAGCCGATCGTTACGGTTCTTGATGGACCGCGCTGCCATGATCCCCGGAATCGCGCAAGCAAACGATGACAATAACGGAATAAACGATTTCCCACTCAGGCCAACTTTGGACATGATGTTGTCCATCAAATAGGCAGCTCGAGCCATATAACCGAAATCTTCCATGAGCCCAATAAAGAAAAAGAGGATCAAAATCTGTGGTAAGAAGATCACGACACCGCCGATGCCTGCAATGAGACCATCAACGATAAGTGACCGTAACATCCCTTGGGTAATCAACGATTCTACCCCGCTACCGAGCCACTGGAACAACATGCTAATCAAATCCATTGCTGGTCCTGACCAACTAAATACTGCTTGAAATAACAGTGTTAACATCGCTAGAAAAACGAGCGAACCGGAAAACGGATGAATCAGCACGCGATCCAGCCATCGCCGTCTTACTAAACTACGTTCCGTGTCAGCACGTACGACGACTGAACTTACAACCTGATTAATCCATGCATAGCGAGCAATCGGCTCGATGCTGATGCGATCCCCTGCCGCGTCAAACTGCTGCTTACATAGATCCAATTCAGCGCTAAATTCTGTTGTCTGGTTCGCCTTGGCTTGCTCATTTTCCAAAGACTCATTGTCTGTGGATAATGTCAACTCGTTCAAGAAGCAACGACGTTGACACGCCGCCTCTTGGTCGAATGTCGCTGTGGTTGCCGCAGCGATTGCAGCTTCAATGGATTCCGAAAACGTCACTTTGGTGGTAGCGACAACGGCCGCAGAGGCAATTGCCGATCGCAATTCGCCAATTCCTTGCTGACGACTTCCATGTGTAACGACCACCGGTACACCAAGTGCTGAGGATAATTGTTTTACGTCAATTGTCGTTTCAGCTTGTGTGGCAACATCCATCATGTTCAATGCCACGATTGCGGGAATACCCAGTTCAAGTACTTGCGTCGTGAGATATAAATTGCGCACAAGATTACTCGCATCCAATACACAAACAACAACATCCATTCCCTGCATGTCGGCCGCGTTTGGCGTCAACAAAACATCGACAGCAACCTGTTCGTCCGGCGAGGCAGGATTTAGGCTGTACAATCCAGGTAAGTCGACGATCGCTAATTCCCTACCCTCGTGCTTACAACGGCCAACGAATTTCTCGATTGTCGCACCCGGATAGTTTCCAACCTGTTGTTGTCCGCCAACGAGTGCATTGAATAAAGATGATTTGCCTGTGTTGGGATTTCCTAGCAAGGCAACGTGTAGGGACTTGTCATTTTCATTCATGATTGGCTTGCATCTTTCTCGCGAACTTCTTGCACTTGTACTTCAACTCGCCGCGCTTCCGTTTTACGCAAACTTAGTGAAAACCCAAGTAATTCAAATTCCAGTGGGTCTCCCATTGGACCAGAACCAACTCGAGTGACTTGAGTCCCTGGCACCAATCCCATCTCTAGCAAACGTAATGACACCCCGTCAGCACCATGCACGGCAACGACATTTGCAGCGGTACGGCGGCGCAAATCAGAAAGATACAAAGGAGGCATTGGGGAGACTTTCATAGCTATTTAGCGGTAAATCTAGTGCAAACACCTTTATTGATTTGCATTTTCATTTACCAAGCGCCGTTTGTCGACACATCGGGTCCAAAGAAAGTCAAATCAGTGCCAAATAACCTCTCCAACACATCCCGACTGTGACCCTTAAAACCGTCAATACCGATACAACCGTTAAAGAGTGCCAGACGGGATTGCCGAAATGAGTTACATGTAGAATCAGCGATAGATTTCCCTTTTGCGGGAAGAATTCATCTCTTAACAACCAAGTCCCTAACGTAGCGGGTTCAAACGGTGCCTCCTTTACCCTCATTTACAGACACCATTGCCAAGAATGTAATACTTGCCGTTACAACGCTGTGCATTTTACTTATGCAGGTCGCGTTCTTATCTGCACAAGACACGCAGGACAACGAACCCGTTACGCCATCTCCGAGTGACATTCCAACGCTGCCGGAAACAACAGTCCAAGGTGTCATCCCGTTTCCTCATGATCCTCTTCGTATCTGGCTCGATAATGGCCTCGATGCTCAAGGCGATTCGTTGTTCAGCAATGGTCAACGATTCCATCAATCGATATTTCGGTCACCCACCCACCGCAGCGTCATCGATTTACGTGAACTGCTTGAACGGTCACCAGTCGATATGTATCAAGCCATCGAGCGTGAAGCCGGCGTCCTTGTGCAACGCACCCAACGCGGAGCAGCCGCACCATTTATCCGCGGGCTCACCGGTCAACAGGTCGTCATACTTGTGGATGGCATTCGCATGAACAATGCTACTTTCCGTTCAGGTCCCAATCAATATTTCAACACCATTGACCCAGGCATGGTCGACCATATCGAAGTCATTCGCGGACCCCAAACAGTTCTCTATGGTTCCGATGCAATGGGCGGTGTTATCAACGTGATCACGCGACAAACCGCTCTAGGATCCACTCCAGACGGTCCCGTCAAAACATGGACCAATCGTTACTCATCTGCCGACAACGCTTTCTACACTCGCATGAACTACCAATACCACAATGGTAAAACGGGGATTTTCTTAGGGTCGGGATATGCCAACGTGAACAATCTAGACCGAGGTGGCGATTTGGGGCGACAACCAGCCACAGCCTACTCTCAATATTCTGGCGACGTCCGCATTGATCGCATCATTGCCGACAATCAAACATTAACATTTTCACTGCAGCACTTCGTTCAAGAGGATCTATTCCGCAGCGATCGCTTCCCCAGTCGCCGTACCATTTTCGACCCGCAACAGCGGTCGATGATGTATCTGCGAATGCAGGGCCACAAAATGAATCACTTCTTTGACCAATACTCGCTCACCTTCTCTTACCACCGTCAACGTGAGCAAGTCAAAGATCGCCGTCTCAGCCAATCGTTTTTTGAAGAATCTGAAACGGATAATAACACCTTTGGCTTTTCATTGTTGATGGGTACGGATCTAGCAGATGCATCCCATCTAACCTATGGCGTCGACATGTATAACGATGTAGTGGATTCCTTCAAGAACCGCTTTGATGTAACAACCGGTAATTTCCTCTCGGCTCGCAATCCTTCATATCCTGATGATGGCTGGAGTCGCCAGACTGGTGCTTTTGTTCAATACGACAAACAACTCAACGGCCGCTTGGGGGTCACAGCCGGTACACGTTTTACGCAGTCCCACGTGCAAGCGACTCCGATTCTCAAAGTAGACGATGATGGCGACCCGCTGACTGACCCAGTCGATACACCGGTGCACATTTCACCTAGTTTCGACAACTGGTCCGCTAGTGGTGGTCTTGCCTACCAACTAAACGCTGACTTAATGCTCGTCGGATCCATCTCCGAAGGATTTCGAGCTCCCAACCTCGACGATCTAGCATCAAACAATGACAACGTCCAACAAGCAGTTGCGGACACTCCCAGCATTGACCTACTGCCAGAAACGAGTTTGAGTTACGAAGTTGCTCTGCGTAAGGAAACCGATGATCTGCGCTGGCAAGCAACCACTTTCTGGATGGACATCGACAACATGATCTTGCGTACCCCTGCCGGATCCGACGGCACTAGCATCTTGTTTTCACGTAGTAATCGCGATTCCAAAATCAATGGATTCGAATTCTATGCTGAAAAACGAGTCGATGACAACTGGACACTCTATGGCAATTTCTCTTACATCCTTGGACAAGATCAAGTCCTCAACGAACCTCTTAGCCGTATCCCTCCCACCCAAGGCATCATGGGGTTGAGATGGCGGAATTCGGAAAAGTATGAGTACCTTGATTTCTATGCGTGGTTGGTTCGTCGTCAAGATCGCTTGAATTTCCAAGACATCAGTGACAATCGAATACCAAACGGTGGCACCCCTGGTTATGCCACATTCAACATTCGTTATGGAACGATGCTCAGCGACACTCAACGAATTACCGTTGAGCTTGAAAACATCCTTGACCAAGCTTACCGAGTTCACGGCAGTGGAGTTGACGGCGCGGGTATCTCAGCAAACATTCAATATAGTTTCGAATTCTAAACCGCGAAGTCGCTACAAACGGTGGGTTCCCTACCTCACAATCATCTCGCCGTTCATAACTAACCAATGGCCTGGAAACGTACAGAGGTACGGATAATTCCCTGGCTCCATCGGTGCCGTAAAGTAGATTCTGAACGACTCCCGTGGCATTACAATGTCGGTATACGCCAACACCGACTTGGTCTGAGGAATATATTGGCGGACCATCGCATCTGGATCGGAAATCAACTTATTCGTCAGGTCGCCGACCTCGCGCAATGTACCGGGGGCTAATAATGCCCAATTGTGCGGTACGACATCCGGATTCTTTAACGTCAAGGCAATTCGTTCACCAGGTTTAACTTGGAACGATCTTGTTTGAAACGACAGATTCGTCCCCGTTTGAATCTCAATCGCACGCGCACCGGCGAGTTGCTGAACATACGGATTTGGGACTTTCCGAGTGGCCAAGGCTAGATCAACCAAGATCGGGTGTGGAGCGATCGGTTTGTGATCCAAAGCCACCAATCCCTCGGCCTCTATAAAGGACTTCTCGTCTAACGCATGTACCGTCACAAATAGTTCACGAAATTGATCCTTGCCAATTTGCAATCGCAAATATAATTGATTGACGGGCTGCAAATCCGGAATCTCAAGAAATAACGCTTTGCCATCATTGACAACACTCGCCGACTTAACCGCAACATAATCGTGTCCTTGCATACCAAAGTGCTTTCCCGAATACTCGGGCGACCCGTACTGTCCACCGTAGCGATAATTCCAACTCATCGCAAAATGACTTTGAATTTCAGCGGCAATCGCTTCGTCAATTTTTTCGGAAAACTGGACCATAACACCGTTGCGATATGTGTGTATTCCAACTGGTTGTTGGACATTACCACCCTGATATCGCACTCTTTGAAAACAGCCATCCGTGGGCGTATAGGATCCCCAGCCTTGCATTCCAGTCACATACAACTGACCATCAAACGGACTGAATCGGCCACGATGTGTACCTGACAAAAAATCTCCTGGCAACGGCACAATGGCACCTTGTAACCGTCCGTTAACATCATCACGGAGAACTAAAAACATCTTTCCCGTTCCAAACGAAAAATGCAATATCTGGTCGGTAAGTGGTCCCCAGCGTTTACTCTGAACCACCTGTTGCCCACCCGCTTGGTTATCCACACCTCGCGGTAAATAAACCAACGGCAGATCAGGGACCTCCGTACCACGCGGCCCTGGGAACCCAAAATGCCCGACCCGCTGTTGCCCGGTACGCACAGCACAAATCATCGATGCCGGTGTCCATGTCCCCTCAGCACAAGGCACGGTCAAAACGCCATCGGCCGTAAGGCCCAATCCATCCGGATTTCTAAATCCTGTTGCAATAATATCCGATCGGGAACCATCGGCCGAGATTCTCAATATCCCCTGCCCGCCTACCGCCGTATAGAAATTCCCCTCGGCATCTCGCTCTAACCCACAGATGAAATCGTGACCGCCCGCCGACGACGTAAATTGATTGCTGTAACACTCATAATAATCTGCTTCACCGTCTGCGTTGCGGTCGACCAATCTGGTCAATTGATCACGACAAATAACAAACACGCCGTCGCTGTCCACTACGATGCCAAGGGGCTGATGCAAACCTGATGCAAATCGCTGCCACGTTGCCTATCTCGACGGATACTCGTAATTGGTGATCCGCCACACATCCCCGTGCATCGTCGCTAACAATGCTGAACCGTCCGGAAGAAACCCAATTCCTGTCCCAAAAAATGGCACGTTCCACGGATTTTCCCGAGGCAACTTCAACGTATCAGTTGCATACGGTTTTTGAGCTCCATGTTCAACATTAGACTGCAAGGTTTCCTGCCAGATACGTTGTGGTTGCTCGATGTCCGGCCCCTTTGCCGTAGCTTCCTGCAGCGATACGCTGCGTTGAAATTCTCCATCTACGACCCACGGCGAATCGCGGTAAATATCCCCATTGATTTCATATACAAAGACAATTCTGTCGCCATTGCGATAGAACCCGCGATATTTTTTGGTTTTAATTTCAGCCGCCGCAATTGCCGTTTTCCCATTCTCGGCAAAAGCAACCGCCTCGCCCGCCATCGTGACTCCTCCGAGAAACCCATGGCGGACGCCGGAGAACTTCAAAAACTTGCCCCGCCAGACTTGGCGATACGTCAACGTCTCTGGGTCAAACACACACGACATTTCGCGGTCCTTACCAAGTTGCACACAGACACCACGTATGATGGTCTGCCCACCGTCACGAAACACTCCAGACTGGACGCGACCGAGGACCACATGATTCCAACCATCGCTTGCCCAAGTTTCTTCATTTTGATTGCCCCAGTGTCCCTGATCGCCCCCGTCGAGACCGGGATACGCCATTAGTACCGGCGGTACTTGTTCACCGGCAAGCGCCTTGCCCCGAAAGTACTCCGCTTCCTTCGCATAAAAATCATAAATCCGGTCACGATTAACTTCGGCTTGCCAATACGGATTTGCTACCGTATCAAGCGGTTCCTCTGTGATTTCAAACAACGCCGGACCGTGGGTGTGTACGAGTGCATGTTTGAGTACAGGTTCTATTTCCGCCAGCGGGATTCCTTGGGGCGTTCCCAGTTCCGTTACAAAGCGAATCAAATCAAAGAGTTGTTGATACGTGGACGTTGCTAATAAATTCTCGGGCATCAGCGTGCCGGTTTTTCGCGTCACCTCGATGTCGCGGAGCGGAATAATCAACTGCTGGTCAACGTCTCGACTGGGGTCATGCAATTCAATCGCATCATCACCGTGTGGTTTCACATAGCCGCTAAGTACCCTGCCATTAACGGTCAAAACCTCATGTGCTTCATACTCCGGCTTGACCACGCGTTTGGGCCACAGCATCGATTCAACTATTTCAGCAGGTTTGCGTTCTTGCCCAAGTTTACTAAACGCCGGACCGACCGCACCACCAATCTCACCTAACTTGTGACAATTCAAACATGCTGTTTTACTATCCGCAAACAACATCATTCCTCGAGTCGCATCACCTTGCACCTTAGCTTTCGCGAGCAACTGATTAACAAGTTGCAGGGAAAAGTCACCGACTGCACCCAGTCGTTGAGTATCCGGCGGCAGGTCCACATTCGCGCCATCAGATTTGACCCCTTGGGTTTCTTTCAACGGCGGAATCGGCGTTCGCAAGGGTGGACGTTTCGTAGCCGGTTTTCCCTCGAGTTGCGGACGAATCCAATCGAGCCCTTCCAGGTTATCTAGGAGTCGTTGTTCAACGTCGTCTTGCGTATGGCCAATAATTCCGATGGGACCGTCGTACTTAGAATCACGGATTATCCTCAGCATTTTAACATCAAGTAGGTCCACACCCAACGGCAGGATTTTGCGCCCATTCGCTTCGCCGTCTCGCGTCATGCCGTTTAGGTTGAGGCACAACAAATGGGGCTTGAGCATCTTGAGCACAGCGTCAAAATCATCAATGCGATGGTGGCTATGATGTTGGTTATAGACGATACCAACGTTTGTGATTTTATGGTGTTGCTGCAGATAACTACAAACCGCCACCATATTCTCCGGTTCGCCAGACCAACCACCATGGTTATATAGTCCGACCTGACTTCCCATTGCCTTAGCTCGAGCTAATAACGGCAACAGATTTTCTGCTGCTGTTTTGACGCGTTCAGCCTGAGTACCGTCAGGCGGTTGTGGAAACATAAACCAAATTTGAGGCGAGAGTTTGTGTTTTTCAAAGAGCTTAAATGCTTCTTCATGGACGGCCCAAAAGGCAAAGTATTCTAGACCGTGTTTTTTGTATTCGAGAATTTCCTGTTCAAATGTAGCGACATGTTCCGCTCGCCAATCATACGCAATCCGCTTGATGCCCAACTTCGCACACATTGCCGCGCGCTCAGCCGGTCCACGCTGCTTGCCGTCAAACGGAACAATGCACCAAGCAACAAGATTATCGCGTGCAAAAATATCAGTCGGTTCATCTGCGGCGGCAGCTAGTGGATGAACTAGAAAAATGATTAACAGAAAACAGAATAGCGATTTTGGCATATTATTTATTGTCACTGGGTTATTTAAAAACACATTATAACAAATCACGATTCAAATTTGCGTTAAGACTCCCTTAGCCTCTATATATAAATCCATAACTTTCGTGATGAAACGGTTGCGGAATTCCAGAGTTACCTAAACAATAGTCGCATTAAGCAAAACCTGCTCTGTTTTCTCTTTCATTCACACTCTTAAATACGAGACCTTTAACATGATTATTGGTGTACCATGTGAAACGCTTCACGATGAATATCGTGTAGCCCTACTGCCTGTCGGAGTCGAAGAACTTATCCGCTGCGGACACACTGTGCTGGTAGAACCCAATGCAGGACTAGGCTCCGGAATCTCGGACCACGAGTATCTACAGCAGGGTGCCGAAATGGTTACCGTCGACGCTTTGTTTGAACGCGCTGAGATGATCATCAAGGTCAAAGAACCTCAACCTGCGGAGTGGGAAAAGATCCGAGCGGGCCAAATCATTTTCACGTATTTCCACTTTGCAGCGAGCCTAGATCTCACTGAAGCGATGATGCAGTCCGGCGCAACGTGTGTCGCTTATGAAACATTAAAAGATGAGAACGGGCGACTACCGTTACTAACCCCGATGAGCGAAGTCGCTGGACGAATGTCCGTACAAGAAGGTGCCAAGTATTTAGAAAAACCACAAATGGGACGAGGCATCTTGTTAGGTGGTGTACCTGGCGTTCCCCCAGCCCATATTTTGATTCTCGGTGGCGGTGTCGTTGGCGCCAATGCCGCTCGAATTGCAGCAGGATTTCAAGCGGACGTTACGATCCTTGATATCAACATGGATCGATTACGGTATCTCGATGATGTGATGCCCGCCAACGTTAATGTGTTGTTCAGCGATCGTCATGTCGTGCGGCAACAATTGCCATTAGCTGATTTGGTTATCGGAGCAGTCTTGATTCCAGGTGCCAAAGCGCCACGACTTGTCAGCGCCGAAGATTTGAAAATAATGAAAGCGGGTAGTGTGATTATCGACGTCGCTGTCGACCAAGGTGGATGTGTCGAGACTTCTCGACCGACGACACACAGCGAACCAACATTCTTGGAAGAAGGTGTAGTGCACTACTGCGTTACCAATATGCCTGGTGCCGTTGGACGAACTAGCACATTCGCCTTGTGTAATGTCACGTTACCGTGGGCAATCAAAATTGCAAATCATGGAATCCTACCGGCTGCAGCTCAATTTGCACCGATTCGTGAAGCGGTCAATGTACATCAGGGAACTGTCACCAATGCCGCCGTTGCCGGCGCTCTAGATTTGCCCTTACGAGAAGATATATAGTGAAGTAAGCAGATCGCCTTGACGACTAGGAACCCTACACAGATTAATCATGAACGACACATCACAGCGAGCATCATTTTGGCAGTTACGTAAGCATCGGATTGAGTTTTCGAGGCAACCTGCCTTGATGGGAATCGTCAACGTTACGCCCGATAGCTTTTCCGATGGTGGGCAGTTTGACAACGCCGCCGCAGCCGTCGACCACGCATTGCAACTCGCGGACGACGGCGCAGCTATTCTAGACATTGGTGGTGAGAGTACGCGTCCCTATGCCGAGGAAGTCTCAACGCAAGAGGAACTTGGCCGCGTTCTACCGGTCATTGAACGATTAGCAAAGCAAACGACAGTTCCCATTTCAATCGACACTTCTAGTGCCACAGTCGCTCGAGCGGCCATTGATGCAGGAGCTGAAATTATCAATGACGTGACAGGCCTCACAGGCGACTCGGAAATGCTTGAAGTAGCAGTTAGTACTAACGTCGGCGTATGTGCAATGCATATGCAGGGCACTCCACAAACGATGCAAGACGATCCGCAATACGCTGATGTCGTCGCTGAAATCCACGAGTACTTACAAGGCCGTTTAGATCAACTTATCGAGCACGGTATCGAGCAATCACGCATTTGTCTTGATCCGGGCATCGGTTTTGGTAAATCACACCATCACAACCTACAACTGTTAAAATCTTGCCATCAGTTTCATGCGCTGGGCACTCCGTTGCTCGTCGGCCATTCACGCAAAGGATTCATCGCTCACATTTTAGATGACCGAGAATGTGAGCGCACGTCCGGTACGATCGGCACCTCAATCGCATTAGCGTTACAAGGCGTGCAAATTCTCAGAGTGCACGATGTAGCCGAAGTGCAGCGCGCTTTAACGATGTTCTACCAATCGACTGCCGAGATTTGATACAACGGGGGCCGCGATATCCATGTAGGGGCCAGTGGCTGCCCGCAAACAAGGGTAACCTAAGATAGTTGAGTTGACGGCAATCTAGAATTGCATGAAGATTCTAGTAGAGCTCAACACCTAAACCTACACTGAAAGCGACAACGTGATGTCTGAGGATCACAATACATTAAGTGACTATTGCACCACCATTGCCCAAAACGCCAAGCAAGCTTCAGCTGCACTGCAGTTATGTTCGACAGAGTTACGTAATCAATGGCTCGACCAAAGTGCACTAGCAATTCGAGAAAACGTAGCCGCGATCTTAGCCGCAAACGCACTGGACATTGCAGCGGCTCCCAGTTTTGAACTAAGTGAAGCTCAAGTCGACCGGCTGTCATTAGACGACGAGCGAGTGGAGTCAATTGCAACTGCCCTAGAAGCCATCGCGTTATTACCCGACCCGGTCGGCGAGACAATCTCATCATCAGTACGACCTAACGGACTCGAAGTCACCAAAGTCCGCGTTCCTTTGGGTGTTGTGTTTTTCATTTATGAATCTCGGCCAAACGTCACTGCGGATGCTGCTGCTATTTGTCTTAAAAGTGGCAATGCCGTTATTCTACGCGGTGGCAAAGAAGCCGCTCATTCCAGTAAAGCAATTGTCGATGTACTTATCAAAGTAGCTGCGGACCTCGGTATCCCCGAACATTCGTTGCAGTTAGTATCGACCGCCGACCGTGGCGCCGTCGGATTCTTGCTACAACAAAGTGACTTCATCGATGTTGCGATTCCTCGAGGTGGTGCGGGATTGATCCATCGCGTTGTCGAAGAAGCGAAAATGCCCGTAATGAAACACTTTGAAGGAAACTGTCACGTCTATATCGACCAGCACGCGAATCTTCAAATGGCAATCGATATCGTTGTCAATTCAAAATGCCAGCGCATGGGCGTGTGTAATGCCTGTGAATCCTTGGTTATTCACGAGCAAGTTGCCGCCGAAGCTATTCCAGCAATCGCTCAAGCACTGCTCCAACACGGTATCACCATCCATGGTGACTCGCTTACGTGTGAAATAGTCCCAGATGCAATCATTGCGACGGACGAAGATTACGGTCGCGAGTTCTTAGGGCCAGAAATATCGATTAAAGTCGTGGCAAATGTTGACAGTGCAATAAAACACATAAATCTGTATAGTTCTGGGCATACCGAAGCAATCGTAACGGATGACGAAGCAGCGGCAAGCCTATTTTCTAGAGCGATTGATAGTTCGGCTGTCATGATCAACGCCAGCACGCGTTTTAACGATGGCGGTGAATTCGGTTTAGGTGCTGAAATTGGAATCAGTACCGACAAATTTCATGCTCGCGGACCATGCGGGTTACAGGAATTGACCACTTATAAGTACATTGCTACGGGCACTGGGCATATTCGAGGCTAAAACGAGTATTCATTAATCGCGCAACTTCATCCAAGGACGGATATATTATGCAAGATTTAAACACGCCAGAACATATTAACAACTCCACATCGGAAATTGGGCACGAGGCTCTAGCGGGCTTGCAGCGTTTATTTGCTGAGGCAGCCAACGCTTGTTCTGAAGTCTTGACCGCCAAATTCGATCACCCCATCGAAGTCACACTCGACCAACAAACACAACGGTCATTTCGGCAGTTTACCTATTCGCTAGCTCCGCCGATAAATCTCATGCATTTCAAAAATCGCAAGGACCACCAAAGTTGGTGGATCCAATTTGATACATCTGTCGTATCCGCCATGCTCGATTTGATGTTCGGTGCAAAAAGTGTCGACTGGAAACCATTAGACCGACACGTAACTTCCGTGGAAGCGGAATTACTGCAGGCAGTCATTGATGAGATCACCACCGTACTCGCTGACACTTGGCGACCGGTCTGTCCCGTTGAACTTTCGTTAAATCAATGGGTACACGAAATAAATGACATCGAAAGCGAATTTCAAGATATTCTCAGCAGCGACATTGTGCATTGTCGCTGGGAAATTTCCATCGACCAACGTCAAGCAGTCATTAATCTCGCTTTGCCAAGCGCATTCGTAAAAGCCTGGGAAAAGCGGCTGACGCAGTATCATTACGATGAACTTGAAGTTCTCGCAGCCGACCAAATCCGCGGCACGGTGATGCTGACCTTAGATGAAGTCAACTTAGGATCAATCCAAGTTGGCGAGAATGTCTCAACCGGACACGCCTGTAACACTCCGCTCGATATGGTTTTCGATAGTCACGAAGCAATCGCGGTCCACCTCGGCTGCGTCAACAACCATAAAGCCGTCGAAATCGCCGGCGACTCATAGTCGTTATTTTATCTCGGTCAACGAAAAATCAAGGTAAGGCGGCCGCGCATCATTTGCGTTCGAGGACCTCTTCTAGCACACCTCGGGATTTGGGAATTAACAGCAGGCCTTCGACAACAACCCAAATCTGCAACAACAACGTTACGAGTCCAATCGTCAACAACAAGTGGTCGTTATTCCAAGCCCACTCATCGTCACCGCGGACCATTGCTAGCAGCGGATGTGCCCAACCCGAATCTTGATTGAACAATTGCCACAGCAACGCCCAAGCTGGCATGATCAGCATGATCACCATCGGAATCGCCACAAACCACACTTTAATTTTACGCCGCCAGAGGTAAAAGAAGATCACCATTAGTGCGAGTCCTGCTAGCAGCTGATTGGTCGCACCAAATAAGGGCCACAAAATCAGCCCGCCGGTGCCCATCGGTTTTCCGGGGGCGGGGATCATGGCCACCGCAGCACCAAGTGAAACAGCAATGAATGTAGCCGTGTATTTATTGGTCAAGGGCTTAATGTTAAGCGTTTGCCCCAGTTCTTGTACGACATAACGTTGTAGACGAGTGGCTGTATCAAGTGTCGTTGCGGCAAAACTGGCAACGAGCACCGCGATAATCCCAGTGGCCAATTTGATTGGCATACCTAACGCATTGATAAAGTTCGCGCCACCTTCAACAAACGCGCCAACTTTCTGTGATAGCTTAAACGTAGCCCAGCCGGTGTCGGGGTCATATTTAGTATGCCAAGCGTCTATATTCTTTAGTACTTCGCCACCCTCAAGTTCGACGCCCATACC